>OGLE01000692.1_pt1 | contig 32002 bp, 50 predicted proteins | sample 1572671 | NCBI WGS metagenome assembly OGLE01 (sample SAMEA2581923, study PRJEB24529) | metagenome | biome: Human gut stool | place: China | collected 2011 | reverse complement strand
TCATTTGCCCAAGTATTTCTTTTTTAATAAGCATATTGATAGCATTTCTTGCATTACGTCTATTAATACCATGTTCCGCTTCACACTTTAAGAAAAACTTATCATCAAATTTAATAATACGAGTATTAATACCTTTAGTATAAAAATTACGAAGAGTAGAAATAATATTACCATAGACAATAGTTTCGTTATGGTTCAACTCATATAACATGCTTGCAATAATAACAAATTTCTTTGTAGTAGAAATAACACTTTTAGGAACAGCAAGATTAATAACTTGTTGTTTACCGTAAACTTTATAATTGGCTTCGTCTACAACTTGGCCATCAAAATTATTACCAATTAAATACATAGCAATATAGGTTTAACAATTATTTATGTACAAATATACAAATAATTTTGTCGATACCAAATAAAAATGTTATATTGTGTAATATTCTAATACCTAAATAATATTATTATGAATGATTATGAAAATGAAGAAGTAGAAATCATCAATGGAGAAAATGTTGGTAGTGTTGATGATTTAATTGATGAAGCTCTTAAAGAGCGAGGTTCTTATTGTAGTATTTGTAATAATGATTAATTTATAATTACTATGGATTTTATAAATAATAAGTTTAATCTTTCTATTCAAGATATTGATAAACTTTATCATATAATGAATAATCTTAAAAAGGATCGTGGTTATTCTTTATCTACTATTACACTTATGGTTATGGAACGTTTTGATCTTACAGGAAAAGATATGTATAACTTTCTTGTCGACGTTTATTATAATTGGGCTACTTATTTAAAAACTATGAATAATGAAAAATAAAATAGTTTGGAGGATAGGATTAATAATGATGATATTATTATTATTAATCATTATAGTTGTTATTGGAGCAGTTATTCATACTGGGTGTACAATTATTGGAATTGGATAATATGTTACATTATGATATTATTAAAGACCTTGCATATAAATATGAAGTAGATGAACAACAAACTATTCATATTATACAACAAGTTGATTATATTAGAACGGTTAATCCTCAATTTAATAAACCTGTTTTAACTATGGTTCTTGAAGCAGGATTTGATTTTGGAGAAATAGGTAATAGAATTATCTATGAATATTATGATAAAAATAATGATATTATAGAGTCGGGCTTATAGTTCGACTTTATTTTTTGTTTGTGGAAAATGTGTTGGAGTTTATGAGTGGTAGAATGGAATGTGATTTGTGTTTTATGGAAGGGATTATATTAAGGATAAAATAAAGAGTTTTAAAATGAGAATAAATGAAGAAAATATATTAGAAATTATACAAGTAAAAGTAATGACAATATAATGTATAGTTTATATTTGTGTAAAAGGGGACCTATTGTATATGAATCCCGGGGTCTTGGATTGGACTTGAACTCCCCCCGTCTTGTTTATACAAAATCAAATTAATTCGATGATGATTATATTATTATAAAAATAAATAAAGATATTGATAGAACTACTGTCATCCCTCCTAATAATAACAATAAAGAATTTGGCATTGAACGTTTCATTGCTGTAACTAAAATCCACTATGAAAAAGTACATTGGAATCTTGAACTTCATCAACCACATCGTGTGTATGATTATATGCATTGTGGTTATCGTATTGGCCATTGAGAACAACAATGAGCTGTACTTCTGCGGTTGTATAATCGCATTGCCGTTGCTGATGTGGAACCTGAAAGTGTTCGCAGAAAAGATGGCAAACGCATTTGACAAGTAGATAGTGTTGTTGGGACTATACGTCCTGACGGCACTATTGCTGCAAACATTCCCTCATATAATAACAATAAAGAATTTGGCATCGTTAGTGATGCACCGGCTGTTCGTACTGGCAATACGACCGTCGTTAATTCTAATGCCCGTGCTAAAGGAGCACGTAACGTTGTTATGGCAACTCAAACCAAAGATGCGGTTACTACCGCTGTTACTATCGTGAAGACCAAACTGGTCCGCGTTAGTGTGTACGAAGGTGTTGACGGTATTCGCTACCGTTTCAACTTTGCAGATTCTTTTCCTGCGTATCGTCGTGGAGAAGATGGCCAGAATGTTTTGGCCACTGCTGATTATGTCGATTTCCTGCCGAACGTGGCTATTGCTCAACTCATCAACTGTCTGCCGGAACTTGCAGACCTTCACGTTGATGCTCGCGAGCGTGCTATTCGTCAGGGTGTGAGTGGCGGAATCAATGCTGCTCAATTGCAGATTCTCTGTCGTGGTGCAGAGTTCGTGATTGAGCGTGTTCAATTCGCTGCTGGTGATCCGTATAAGACGTATGACGGCGACGATGCTGTTCACGAGCACGAGGGCTTCTCGACCAACATCAAAGAGGTCAAACTGCTCGACAAGCAGGTGAAACTGCTGGAGAACATGCAGATGCAGCTGCTGATGAACCAGCTGTGATACAACGGGAGAGGCGGTGAATAACCGCTTCTCTCCTTTCTGTTCTTTACCCTCATATAATAACAAGAAAGAATCCGAGCGATATAGGGACATGATATTAAGAGTTCTATATAGTGCTCGTAATTGGTAGTCGTAATGGACGAGACACAAAGGGTAACTGCCATGCTGTCGCTGGTAGTAAAGTAACTGATGATTACACTAATGATTATGTTGCTCTAACGAAAAAAAACCAATATATGTATATATATTTTACGATAGTAAAATATACATATATTGAGGAAAAAATGACCGAAAAACGGATATTACACAATGAATAATTTTATTAATGATTACTATAATATTTGTTTTATTAACGGTTTTTATTAACGGTTTTATAACTAATAAATATCAATGATATGAATGAAGTAAAAGATTATATTCTTAAAGTTACAGTTGCCTTTGAAGGTGGTGTTGTTCAAAAGTTTACTTTTGACAACCCACAGGATTATTTAACGAACAATCAAATAGATAAACTTATAAATGCTCTCCCTTATGTTTATCATAATAAAATAAGATTAGGTGATTTTATTAATCAATCTTTTGTTAAAGATATTGAAAATAGATATGGTAAACATATTATTGAAATTCGAAAAGTGGTCTTTAAATATCGTAACTAAATTCTCCACTAATAAAATCAATAACAAAATCATATTTAAAATTAATAAAATCATTCATAAATAACAGGAGTAAGAAAACCAATAGTAAGATTTGTTATTATTTGACCTTATTTATTCCCCCGTAGAGGAATGCATTCACCTACAAACGCTCTTGCAAAATCAATAGTAACAAAATCATAAGAAATAACAACAGGAGAATTATATACAAAATCATTATTAACTTCTATATTTTCAGATTCAGAATCGGTATTAAATTCTCCTGTTAAAATAGGAATAGGATTATGGATAGCTAAATCATAGTTATTAGCACTGGGTTTAGTAACAAAACTATCCATAACCTATTCCTTTATAATTAAAACAAAGAATATAAGTAAGATTTTAAATAATAAAATCATATTTAATTTCATTAAATTGATTAACAAAATCATTTATATTTACTTTTTCAAAATGAATATTAACAAAAGGAATAGGAATATTAATGAAATTAGCATGTTGTTTAGTGGATTTTACAATAGCAAAATCATTAGTTCCTATTCCTTAACGATAAATAAGTGGAATAAGAATAAGATTAAAAGAAAGAGAAAGAGCAAGTTGGAGCATCTGATTAACCTCCATAAAATATCTAAACTCATTTCTTCTTTCATCATCATCTCCACAATACTCTTATTCCTGTTAAACACTCATTTTATTTCATTTCTTATAAACATCCTAACATTGCAATAGTTTTTCACTATTTCACACACTTTCTCCATTCCTATCTTTATTCTTTTCACCACTTTTATCTTCATTAAATCCACTTTTATTTTCACCACAAGATTTATCTTAACCCAAAATCATATATAATTCCAACCTTTAAACAACTCAAAACAAGATAAACTATGGACACAATAACATTATTAACTGCATTATTATTAGAAATCATTCTTTATACAATAGTAATAGCAATAATTATGCTACAATTAATAGCTGTAATATGGATTATAACTACAATAATTAAGAAAGTATTTAAAATACCAACAAAATAAATCATAACTTATGTTATTATACGCAGGAGGAAAATTAGCAGATTATACATCATATTCACGAAGCTCTTCTTTATCAAAACAAGGAGCAGAAATTCTACCTTGGATCATATTAGCTATTGTAGTAATAATAATAGTATTTTTAATATACAAAAATACAGACCCAGATAAACATGAAAAATCATCAAATGGGATGGCTATATTTATAGCATTCATGTTAGTATGGGGTTTACCATTATTACTAATGATATTAATATCATAGCTTATGGAATCAATAAAAATAATTGTAATGTGTATATCTTTAGTAATAACAATAGGATCAACTATTTTTACATCTTATGTAGCCATTAAAGAATATAAACAATACAAGAAATATAAGAAACTGAAAAAGTTATAATATCATATTTATTAGTACTTGTACTTTTGATATTATTTGCTCTTATTTGCACCCCCGTAGAGGAACTACACCGAGACACATCTGTACTTGCCTTATTAACATCAACAATAGTATCAAATCGAGTTGGATTCATTCCTTTACGGGGGAACATCATTAAAAGTATATTAAACTTCACCTATGGATAACATAATTGGATTTATATTAGCAATAATATTCTCTATAATAGTATGTACAGACGTAATAACATATATTATAAAAGTAGAGAAACTTGAAACTAAAACAGAAAAAAGACTTTTCTCTTTTCAAATATTATCAAAAATACTATTTACGTGCTTAATAACTATAATGTTTCAATTAATAACAGAAATATTCGAAACACTACATTCAGCATAAGCGATAGATACGGCTTTAACAGTATCTAAATTAACGTTAATTATTAAATTATTATGGAACAACCTGTTGTACAAGGTGTAGAACAAGCTGCTGCTGTTCAGCCTGAAGTTAAGACAAGCGATTATGATGCCATCGTTAAAGGTATCATTGCTGCCGGTGGCAAAAAGATTCCGGGTATTCGTGTTAAGAATACGAACTTTACTGAAAAGGATAACTATACTATGGTTTCCTTTACTCTCGCAAACAAAGTTCGTGGTTATATTCGCGATGAAGAAACCGGTGCTTATAAAGAGGGTATGACTAATGTCATTTTCACTTCTCTCTTTGCCATTTGTGGTGCACTCAAAGAAGATGACGAAAAGGCATGGATTGCTAATCATCTTCTGAACCATCCTACTGCTCTTCCTCTGCTATTCGCAGGTTCCACTATTGACATTGTTCAAAGTGAGATTCCTGCTGGTGTTACATATCGTAATCCTTTTAGCACTCGTGAGAATGTTGAAGGTGTTACTTACGACCATGACACTATTATCAATAATCTTGTTCGAGTTCGTTTCGGTAAGATGGGAGAAATTGCAGCAAGTCGTCTTATGGACAAGATGTTAGATTTGTAACTATATATTAGTAGTGCTGGTGTAATAACTGGCACTACTATTTTTACTTTATATAATGGATTATATTGCTGTTTATTGTATTTATATTACCGTATTTCCAACTAATAGCATCATTATCGGTTATTGAGTAAAAAATATTATTATATAGTTGCATATTACAAAATAAAGATTTATCTTTACACTGATTTAATAACAAACCACCATTTTATATTACTATTATTATGAGTACTGAAAAAGTAGCAGAAAAGGCAACTGTTGTTGCTAAAAAACAAGAGGTTAAAGCGGTAAAAGAAGTGCCTGCTGAAAACAACGAACCTATGATCGGACAAGAGGTTATTTCCGATGAAGGAGAAAATCGTTCTCAGTTTGTAAAAACTGAAAAGGAAGATAAGCTCGGTAAGATTGCCCGTAAACTTAAAGAGAATCCTGCGGTTAAAAACATTCCTACACATGTGCTTGAATTAGCATGTATTGTTAAAGATAACGCAGAGATTCGCCGTTTCACTTCTCTCGCTATTCTTAACTATCTTCGTCAGAAGAACGAACTTCGTGGTAAGAAAGGATATGTTGATTTCCTTTGGAATAAGTTCGCTGTTAAGGCTGGTGGTCTTTCTTGTGAATATCGTTATACTGAGCCTTTCTTTATTAAGGCTCTTGTAAGCGCATTTACGAGTTTTGCAAATTCTGCAAATAAGACTATTAACAATTTTCTTGAAATTGAACTTAACGCTGAAATTAGCGAGATTACTAATGACAAGGAAATTGCTGAAATAGTTGAAACTGTTGCAACACAAAAAGAATAATATTTAGTTATGAGAGATTATGATCCTGATGGAGTAGAAATTAACTCTGAACTTTATGATACGGATTATGATGAAGTAGGCTTTGAACCTGAACAAGTTTCTGATGAAGATAATGAAATGGCAGATAAATTTGGTTATTAATTTGTTAATTTAATTGTTTTTTGCTTATGAACAAGTTTTGGTGGAGCGTACTTATGATTGCCGCTATTTGTATTTTAGGAGTTATTAATGTTAAGACTATGAATATTTGGGTCGTAGTCTCTAATGTTGTTCTTGGAGTTGTTGCTGCATTTGCAGCTTATAAACTCGGTAAGTTTCCTGTAAATAAAAAGTAAGGCCGTGTTCATTCCTTTACGGGGGATAAAATACGAACTACTTTAAGTTATATTGTAGCATTGGTCTATCATGTTATACAATCTGCCATTTTAGAACATGGTAGATTCAATGCTACAAAAACTGTTCTATGGTGTAATGGTAACACGTCAGATTTTGGTTCTGAAATTCCAAGTTCGAATCTTGGTAGAATAACTATCGTTATTATTAAAATATGGAAGTTTAAATACATTTCTTTAAATATAATAGCGAGACGGGTAAATTGACTATTTTATACCTGTGATGATGTAAGCCTCGTCAGCAAACTTGTATTATCACTAATTGTGATGATATAATTAGAGCTAAGTTATCTACTATTTGATAGCTACAAGTAGTATATGGATTATATGCTCTTATTTGGCCTTTTCGTCTAAGGGTTAGGACGCGAGATTTTCATTCTCGAAATCAGAGTTCGAATCTCTGTTAGGCTACAGAGTAGGTTCGCTACTCGTTAGGCACATCCTTTTTAGTTAATGAATCAGTCATCCGTATTTGTCAGTATAGCACTTCCATAGCCAATTAATTCGACTGATTCATTTAGTGTCCATCTGCTGCGGACACATACTCCTCTTATGTCGTGATGATATTGGAGGAGTTTTTTATTTTATTTAACTTAATAATATAATAATATGTTACTGAATACATTATTAAAGGCGCAGCTCTTATAAACGAATATGTTATTGAAAGTATGACTATTAATTCAAATAAAACAAGAGAAAATAAATTAATTTATTATATTAAAAGTATAGATGACAAAAGTCATTTACTTGTAGATGCTGATACTGTTGAAGAAATACAAGAATTTAGTTCTCCTTGGGTTATTAATGATTAATATATCACAATGTTTGCTTATTTTATAAGAATAGATAATAATGCAATAAGTAAAGAATTTGAACTACTTAATAACCCATATAGAGTAGGTGAAATTGTTGACTTAACTTATGTAACTAAAAAAGGTATATATGATAAAGGAATAAAAGATAATAATTTTAATGGTTTATTCAAGATTATGGAAATAAGACATGAGTCGTCAGTACAAACTATAACTTATACTATTCATAATCATAAAACTGTTAATATTTTTATTAAACCTTATAAACGTAAGAAATTACTATAAATATTAAAGAAATGAAAGCTAAATTTATTTGTATAGGAAATTCTATTCAAACTGAAGAATTTGAATTAGATAATAATCCTTTTAAAATAGGAGAAACTGTTGATTTAACATGTTTTACTACAAGAAAAATTTATGATGAAAATTTAAAAACTGAAAGAATAGTTGATAAATATCAAAATGACGCAAATGGTTTGTTTAAAATTGTAGATATTATACATAATGTATCAGTACAAACTATAATTTCTACTAATTTTAAACATACTTTTATTAATATTTTTATTGAACCTCTTAACAATTAAACATTATAATTATGATGACAGGCATTATATTACCATCAGATGTTTTTGTATCTGATGGTCCGGAACTTCCAATTATTATTGTTGGTAAAATTCTTAGATCATTTAAAAATGAAGATCAAAATAAAGCCTATCCTTATTATTTTATAGTAGTATATAGTAATGGTATTAAAGTACCATTTATATATGATACTTATAAAAATGCTGATAAGGATAGAAAAGCGCTTATCGATGCTATTAGATTTTCAGAAAGTAAAGTAAATTAATATGAAGAAAGATATATGTTTATGCATTCCTATTACTAATAGTAATGAAGCTTTAATAAGAGATATTGAAGATATTATTATTGATTTAAAAAGAAGATACCCTGATAAAATAGTTATACATTATGCTGTAAAATGTTATGATTATTTTATTATTTACAATACAACTAATATAATAACTTTTTCATTATATGCAAATCCTAATGGTATAAGTGATAAATATGATATAATTAATGTAGAAAATATTCTAAAAATACATGACCTTATAATACAATATTATTATAATGTTATAGATTTACCCGTACTTACGAGTATTGGTATTAGACTTAAAAAATTAATTGATAAGTTTAAAGAAGACCATGAATTAAGAAAGAAACTTCATGATAATAATACAGACACAAATATATTGTTTACACAAAAATTTGAAGAGCTTTTAAGTGCTACTTCAAAAGCAGTATTTAATAATAAAAAAGAAAATAATAAAATGGAAGAAAATACATTAACTCCTCAAGATTATCTTGTATCTCTTATTCTTATGTTAAATACTCCTATTTATAAACAGAGAAATAATGAAGATATAAATCATTGTATTAAGAAAGTTCTTGATGCAATTGAAAATGGTGCCGTATTAAATTATGAAAAAGTAAAAGATTAAACTATTTAAGGCTGGATTGGTGAAATAGGTAGACACATAGGACTTAAAATCCTATGGCCAGTAATGGCCGTGCGGGTTCGATTCCCGCATCCAGTACTAATAAAATAATTATTATTGTTAAATATATAAAATAAAATATTAAAACTATGTGTAAATATTGTGAAGCGCTGAAAGAAGATACAAAAAAAGTAATCCTTAGTAGTAGTAGTAATGGTTGTTGTAGTATTGCTATGAGCTTTGAACATAAAAAAGGAGATGTTATTATTGATTCTTTTGTTTTAAGTGCCAGTGAAATGAATACAATTGGAATAATTATTAATTATTGTCCTATTTGTGGAACTAAATTAGAGATAAACCATGATTGATTTAAACATTTGTAATTTACCATCCGGTAAATTTGTTAACTTTCCTAAAAGTTGTCCTATCATATCTATTGGAACAGTATATAAAATTACTGAAAGAAACGCTAATTTACAAAATATCGAATTTGCTGATGGAACAATAGGTAATTATTATTTCGTTGTTGATTATGTTAATGGTATACATTTATGTTTTGTATATTCTTCTGCGCGTAAAGCTAATACTGATCGTAATTATATCATTAAATGGTTGAAAAATTATGTTAATTGATTATAAAGACAGAAAAATTATAATTCTTCCTAATGTTACGAGTATTGAAAATAGTTTTCAAATTCATAATATTAAGGAAATGAAAACTATTATTAATACCGCTAAAGCTATATCTAAAGGACGTCATCGAAGATATAAAGAATATGCTATTCATGTTCGTACTATGTTTGGTATGATTTGCGAATGGCGAGCACATAATCTTTTATGGTCTTTAGGTATTAAAAGAGAACGTACTAAACACGTTGATTTAGAGCTTAAAGTTAAATGGTACTACAAAATAGGATATTTTATATTATCTTGTTGTTATTTAAGATGGTAATATAAAAGTAGATAAAACGAAGATATAATACTCACATAGAATAAAATCTACTTAAATAAGCTAATAATAGCTTATTTCCTCTCAATATATCGGTTTTATATATAAAGTTGAACATCTGTATCGCTTTACTATATAAAGCCAATATTTCGTCTATTTTGTATCATAATTATAAAAATATTATGCAATAAGTGTTAAATTTATTGAAACTGAACTTCCTAAAATAATATATGATAATTATATTCATATACTTAAATGTATAGAAAACAATATTCCTATTAAAAGAACTATACGTAGAGAAATATATAAATGGGCCATTAATGAAATACACGAATATAAAAATCAGGAAAGATGCGCATTTATATGTCTTATAATAAAAAATATGTATTTTACTATTATTTCTATGGAACGTCTTGAATCTGTTTGTAATTTTAGTCTTAATAACGAAAAACAAAATGTATTTCCCGAATTAAACGTTAATAAGATTAAACGTTATGCTATAAAACATAAAATTAAAATAGATACTACAACTACTAATGCTGCATGGTTTGATGGTTATGATTATTATGCCAGAATTGATGTTCTAACATATTGTATTGATACTATTGATAAGAATATTAAACGGGAAAAGCGTGTTGCTTCTCTACGGGGGAACAACATTAAACAAACAATATCAAATAATAACAAATCTAATTCATTGTAAAGTTATGGCAAAACGTCATTATGAGGAAAATGAATGTATCGCTGCTTTAAAGCGTCATTCGCTGGTTAACATTAACACTGCTGAAAAAGCTATCACTATAGCAGCGGAAGGAGTAGGTATTCATACTCTTGGAAAGATTGATTGCCTTGTCAATTATCATGGGTATTTTGCTCGTGTAGACAAAGGTTTTCGACCGCAGATTTATGTTCGTGAAAGAATAGATAATAAACCATCTGAACCTAAAGTCAAAAAACTTCGTATGGCTTCTATGGTAAAGATGGATGTTCGTATGCCTAAAAAGTAATGGCATATGCCAACTTTTAATTTCTCTGTTGTTAAAAAGAAAGACAAAAGAGAACATAAACCGGCTAAACAATATATAGTTTTAAAGAAAGGAATGACTGGTATTGTTTGCATTGATATAAATGGTAAATTTTATGTTAATGTAAATGATGTAAAAGTTCTTATTCTTAAAGAATGTTATTCTACTAAAGGTAAAACTTATATATTTTCTCGTAAGTTAAAAACTGATGGTAAAAAACTATGTATTGTAAGAACTAAAAACGATGCTACTACTGTATTTGAAGAATATTTACCTTTTTGTCCCGGTTGTGTAGTTGAAGGTAATCTTCTTCTAAACCCTTATGGTACTACTTTGTTTAATATAAAGAAAGTACGATTGGAATATGAAAATGTTGATGCTAAAGTAGCATTTTTGTATTGGAGAACTCACTATAACGAAATAGAAAGAAATAGAAAGAATAACAATGGAGTTTAACGTAGCTGGTGAAGCTTCGGATAAACGAATTGAATTTACAAAGGACCAAGAGGTAGCTATTAAGAATCTTATTGATTTTATTGCTACTCCTTGGTCCGATGTAGATTTTATTAGAGGTTTATGCGGTGCTGGTGGAACTGGTAAAACATTTATTACTGATTATATTATTAATCATTGTAGGTACAGTTTAAGTGTTATTAAATGTACCGCTCCTACTCATAAGGCTTGTCGTGTGTTAAGCGCAGCTATTCATGGTAAGAAAGTAGAAACTATTCAATCTACTTTTGGTCTTCGTCTTGATTTAAGACTTGAAGATTTTGATCCGGAACATCCTCAATTTAATCCTATGGCTTCTCCTAAAATTGCAGACATTAAACTGCTTATTATAGATGAAGCTTCAATGCTACCGATTAAATTGCTAAACTATATTATAAAGACTTGTAAAGAGAATAAAGTTAAGATCATAATGCAAGGTGATGCCAGCCAGCTTCCCCCCGTAAATGAGAAGAAGAGTGCGGCATTTACCAAATGTACTAAAGTTTATTATCTTAAACAGATAGTAAGACAAGAAGCTACTAATCCTATTAAAATTCTACTTGATATACTTCGAGAAGATATTGACAACAGAACTTATCGTTTTCTTGAATATATTAGTAGAATGCGAGGTGCCGCAAATTATAATGAACTCAATGAGGGTTTTATTGTTTGCGGTAAAGCTAAATTTAAAGAGCTTATTGATAAATCGTTTAACGATGAATTATATACTAAGAATATAGATATGTACAGAATTGTAGCATATACAAATAATTGTGTTACTTCTTGGAATAACTATATTCGTCATTCTATTATTGCTGATTCTGATAAGAGTATTATTACTAAAAATGACTTAATCATGTCATATGAAACTATTGTTAACGAGTTCATGGAAACTGTTATTAACAATAGTGAAGAATATGTGGTTAAAGATATTGTCGATTATGTAGATGCTACATATGGATTTAATGGATTCCTTGTTAAATTCCAAATGGTTCATGGTGGCAGTATTACTCGACCTTTATTTATTATTAATCATAGAGATAAATTTAGTATTCAGAAATATTACCAAGTTATTACAAGTTTGATAACTGATGCTAAAAATGCTCGTGGTGGAGATAGAGGTGCTAAATGGAGATCTTATTATGATTTCAAAAAGAAATATATACTTGCTACAAATATTGTAGGTCGTGATGGTAGAATACTGTTTTCACGTGATATTGATTATGGTTTTGCTATTACTTCTCATAAGTCCCAAGGTTCTACTTATGATACAGTATTTGTAGACGTTAACGATATGGTCTATGATAGATATGGCGCACCATATTCTAACCAAGACGATCTTCTTCGTAGATTATATGTTGCTTGTTCTCGTGCTCGTAAAGAATTAATTCTTTGTTATGGAGAGTAAGTATGGGCAGAAGAGGACCAAGTGCTGAAAGATATGGACGAGATGGTATAAGTTTTGTCCAAACTAAACTCGTTAAAAGCAGATGTGAATATTGTTCTAAATGCCCTAATAGACTTTTTGCTAAAGACGAGGAAACTATTGTATTTGGTACTGGAACTATTGTAACAAATACAGTATTGGTATTACCTACTATTGAAGAACAATATTTTGAAAATAGTAACATAATAAATATATTAGCTGCTATATATAGTTCTTATACTAATAGAAATATGTTTGAAGATGTTTATATTACTTTTGCCACAAAGTGTCATAGATTAAATGATTATAACACTTTTGCTGAAGCATATAAACAATGTAAAGCTATTTTAAAGTATGAATTATATAAAATTCATCCTACTGATATTGTATTATTAGGATCATATACTCATAATCTGTTAGGTAGTGAAGATAATTGTGGATATGCAAGACTTCATCGTCTTATAAATCCTAATGTTTTCTATACTGATAAACAATTGTGGGAAATATTTAAAAAACACTTTGGTTTACTTATGGTTCAACTATTAAATAGATGATATGATAAGGTCAAAGTTTTATGATGTCGAAATTCTAAAGAATTTCTTTTCTATTACTATTATAGATATTACTTCCTATCTTGAAACAATGAAAGATGTTTGTGATGAAAAAGGAAATCCAATACCTCTTGTTCAAAAAATTACTGTTGCTGAAATTAAGAAAAGATTAGATTCAGTTAAATTTGAAAGTTATTATATCACTGATACTGACGATAGTCAATTATTTGCTATGCTTAAAGCTATTAGTGATATGAGACCTCATTATGAGAAAAATGATAACGGAGATGATATTCCTGTTACAACTCATATGTATGGTTATAATAGTGGAAGATACGATAAGTTTATGATAGCGGCTTTGCTTATGCACCATAATAATGTTAATAGTACTAAAGAACTTATCAAAATATTATATGAAACTTCACAAAAGATTATTCAAAGTCAAAATGAAGATCGTTCTTATAATAAGAATGATTTTTATATGAATGCTCTGAATAAGTTTAAACTTCCTTATACCGATATTGATGTAATGCAGATATTTGCTTTAAATAAAGCAAGTGTTATTATAGATAAAAATGGTGAACGTAAACCTGTTCCTAAAAGTCTTAAACAAACATCTATTAACTTACAATGGTACGAGTTATTAGAGTTTGAATTACCTCCTATATGTGAAAAAGACGTACATTATTATCATACTATTGAGAGATATAAAGGTATGACTCCTGCTCAATTAAATTCTCTCCTTAATAAGTGGGAAAGATTTATTATTGATGAATATATTCCTCCTATGATGTATTATAATAAAAACGACTGTTTTATTGGTTGTGAAATAATACGTCTTAATATTGATGAAATTCGTTTAAGATATAATATTGCTCGTTCTTATGGACTAAATGTACTTAGTTCGAGTAGAAGTAATATTTCTGATGCTTTTATTGAAAAGTTCTATTCTGAAATGAGTGGACTTCATCCTTCTCAATGGAAAGGAAGAAAGACTGAACGCAAAGCTCTTGCTTTTAAGAAAGTTATATTTGACTTTATTAATTTTAAGACAGAGCCTTTACAGAAGATGTTACGAGAAATGAAAGATGTAGTAATATATTCTATTGGTAAAGATGCGTTTAGTAAAGAGATTTCTATTAATGATGGAGTTTATACTATTGCTACTGGTGGTTTACATAGCAAAGATATCCCGGGAGCTTTATATAGTCATTGGCCGACCGATGATGCTTCCTCTACGGGGGAACAAATAAAAGCTTCATTAAAAAGATTTAAATATATCCATTGGGACATCTCCAGCTTCTACCCGTCAATAATGGTACAATATGGTGTAGCACCTGCTCATCTTGACCAGAAAGTTTTTGTTAAACTTATCAAATGGATTAGAGATACTCGCGTTACAGCTAAACATACCAAAGGAGATATTGATGGAGTTCCAGCTAACATATTAGCTGCTGTTCTTAAGATTGTCATTAACGCTATTTACGGTAAATTAGGTTTCGAAAAAGGTGATTTATGTGATCGACTTGCAGTACTTAAAGTTACTATTAATGGTCAGCTAATGATTATGATGCTATGTGAAGAATTGGAATTGAATGGGATAAAAGTAATTAGCGCTAATACTGATGGTATAGTTGTCAAACTATATGAAAATAAAATCGAAACTTTTAATACTATTGCTAATAATTGGAAACAACTTACTGGACTCGATGCTGATAGCGAAGAGTATAAATGTTATATTAACCGTGATATTAATAATTATTTCATTCAGGAGTATAATGGAAAGATTACTGCAAAAGGTGCATTAAATCCTAAAATGTATCTTGAAGATTTAAAGAAAGGTTATGATATGCCTATCGTTGCCAAAGCAGTAGTTGATTATTTTCTATATAAAACTCCTGTAATGGATACTTTATATAAAGCAAAGAATGTTCTTGATTTTTGTAAAACACAAAATATTGGTAAACAATTTCATGTTGAAGAAACTATTGTAGAAAATGGTAACATTATTCGTAAAGTTTCTCAACGAAATTGTAGATTTTATGTTTCTAATAATGGTACTATTGTGGAGAAAGTTAACCCTTTAGCTAATATTAGAAATAAACTATGTGCTGGTTATAAATGCACAATTCTTAATAGTCTTGACGATAAAGATATTTCTTTAAGAGATATTAATTATCAATATTATTATAATGAAGCTATGAAAATTATTAATCCTATTAAACTTGGTATTTCGCCATCCCAAAAAGGTGATCCTGTACATAAAACCAAAAGCGGTAAAGCTCTTATTAAAAAATATAGTGGAATAACTCAAACTTTATTTGATGAAAATGGAGGTACTTAATCAATTCTATGAAACTGTTATTGATAAATGGCGAAACAATAAAGGTAAAGGTACTATTCATTGTAACAAGCCATTTAGTTATGCCACTTTAGCTGTTACCACTATTGGTAAATTTGTAGCTAAAAGAGGCAATGCGAGTATATTTATAGTCGTACAAAGTTTTGATATGAGAAAAGAACTTATATCTGAATTTGATAGACTTAAAATTGATCATTCGCGTATTACTTGTGTTAGTCAGAATTATATTCGAACAAGTTATAAGTATAATTATGATTTGGTAGTGCTTATTGATGTTACGCCTTTTAGCATTATTCAAATGTTTTGTGACTGTACTAAATTTGTTATGAATATACTTACTAATACTAAATTTCTTGCTCCTCAAACTTTAAGTAAAGTATATATTATACTTCCGTCTATTAATGGAGAAATTAGCATGCAACAAGCAAAGAATGCTATTATTTGCTCCCCCGTAGAGGAACACCGCATAGCAGTTACTATTTCAGCTGATGATAAAGCAGAATATGATAAACAATCTGCTTATATTAGCAATACTATGGTTATTATTGGTGACATTAAAAATATTGACAGAATCAAACATGGTGATAGACAATTAGGTTTGTCTGGTGCTGAAGTACGTGATAAAATTGCTCGTGCTAATGGTTGGTCTGAAACTCTCGATATGTCTATTCCTTTTAATAAAGAAGTGGATAGTGCATATAATCCTACATTACTGTATGAAAAAGCATGTACAGTATATGAAATTATGAAGAAACGAAGAGATTTAGTTACAGATAATGAAGCTAAACTTTCTCATATATTAGATATTATTAAAGATAATCCTAATAAGAAATTTGTTATTATTTCTAAACGAGGTGAGTTTGCAGCTTTGATTACAAAACATCTTAACGCTAATGGTGTTAAATGTGGAGATTACCATGATTGTATTGAGAAAGCTGTTGCTGTTGATGATGATGGAGTTCCTATTCTTATTAAATCCGGTGCTCACAAGGGGGAGCCTAAAATCATAGGCTCACAAGCGATTTCGACGGCCAATTTACGAAGATATATTTCCGGTGATATTCAGATACTTTCAACAAAAAATAGCTCGTTAAACGGGCTGGAATTGACGTGTGATGCGTGGGTTATTACGTCGCCACTATGTGAAGATATTCGTACTATTAAAGGTAGGTTTGCCGACCTACATTTTACCACTAATCCTAATATCATTTACAATCTTTATTGTAACGGTACATTAGAAGCTACTGCAATAAGTAAAATAAAGGGTAGCGCAATTCACGCAATAGTGGAGAATGAACAAAAAAATTTATATATAGATGAAAATACCGGTGATATTATTTTGTAGATTCAAATTTAATCCTTATAATTGTAGTACCAATTAACGTTCTTTGATACAATGATGACGGAACAAACTAACAAACCGAATGACGAAGCTACTGCTGACAATGCCAAAGTAGCAATAGTCAAAGAGGATGTTAAACAACCCGTTACTGCTGTTAGTAATTTTAATGGTGGTTCTATTAATTCTCTTAATCTTTTAGATGAAAAACAACTTGCGTCTGCAATGAATTTTCTCGATAAGATTATGAGGACTGATAAAGGTGGAATTAAGACCGTGAATGAGGGTCTTGCTGTTCTTATGAGAGCAAAAGACCTCGATATTCCTTTCAGTACCTCCCTTGAACACATCCATGTTATTAATGGTAAAACAGGTGTTGACATTCATATCATCAAAGCATTATTGTCGAGGGCAGGTGTTACTTGGCGTTGTACTAAAAATTATTCACCTCTGTATGAATATACAGACGGCATTAATGTTTATGTTGATAATGTTCTCCCGGACTATACTGAAAAATGTAGAAGTCGTAAGGAGGCAGAAGAGAAACAAATTAATTCTAAAGATAAAGATGTAGTTTATGTTTATCCTGTTCAGTTTTATAGTGATATGCGAAAGACTATTTATAAGAGTTATCAATTAGATAGTCGTTTTGCTATTGCGGTTACAAAGACTGATGTTGACACGATAACTAAAAGTGGGAAATGTCCTATTTATCGTATTCCTAATCAGGCAGTCGATTATATTACTGAATATGAATTTCGTCGTACTGTAAACGGCAAAGAAGTTATTGCTGTTAGTAGTTTTAGTTTTTCAGAAGCTATGACTGCTGGTATGTTCGAGAAAGATACTTACAAGAAATATCCTAAAGTTCTTATTGGTCATAGAGCATTTACTTATGGTGCTCGTGATATTGCTTCCGATGTTATTATGGGTTGTATGGAAACGACTGAACTTAAAATAATTTCGGGTAAAGAACTTAATGATACTGAAATTGCTGACTTTGAGGAAGTCAAGTAATGGAAAAAGTTATTCCTCAAAAAACAAATCAAACAATTAATTTTTAAACACAAAGAATTATGAAAACTTTTGGAAATGTTAAAAGCTCGGGTTTTGGTTTTGCTGTTGTTGCTGCTGGCCAGCGTAATATGACTGTTGATCCGCAGGTAATTGCTACCTCTACTGAGGGCGGTTTCCGTATTACTGGTCCTGTTACTCGTATTCTGGGTATTCAGCATGGTGATTATGTAATGTTTATCAATAACGTTGCTAACATTGACCAAGCTATCGCAAATAAAGTTGAAGAGCTTGTTGCTTTTGTTCAGGAAAATGGTCTGGAATGGGGTACTCCCGAAGCCGCTATCGCTATTCACAAAGAGTTCGATATGTGGGCTATCGCAAAGGGTATTCAGGAGTATGACAGCAAGGGTCTGCCCGTTCTTGGTAAAGAGCGTCTTACGCAGGCTGATCGTCTTCGTCTTGTTGAAGCTCGTTTCAATGAGATGCTTGCTGCTGCTCTTGAGAGTGACAACGAGGAGCTTATTGAGGCTCTTAACCGTGATGGTATTACGGAGGCTGAGCAGAAGAATTTGCTTTGTCCTTTTGTTCAGCCTGTCGAGGTTAACAAGTTTAAGGGTTCGAAAGCAGCCAGCCCTTCAAATGTTACGGGTCTTGGTGTAAACCTTACGTTTACGGATTCGAATGTTTGGGCACAGCTTAAAGCTGATCTTGGTGAAGCCGCTGATACTGTTAACCGTATTTATTCTGTTGATGTTGATGACATTCAGAAGTGTATTATTAACAACGGCTATAAGGATGTAGAAGTTTCTATGCTTATTCTTGGTGAGTCGGAAGACAAGAAGCCCGTTCGTGTAAGTGCTAAGAAACCCGCAGGTGAGGGTGAAGTAGCTTCTGAAGAGTAGTCCGTTCATTGTATCTTAAATTGTAGTCGGAGTAGTGGTGATAATGCTACTGCTCCGGCTATTTTTGTCTAATTAAACGTTTAATTAAAAATTTATAGAACTATGAGTGAAGAAAAAGTTGCTAATGCGGTTGCTGGCCAGCCCGCTGAAGTTACTAACAAAAAGAAGCGTCGTGGTATTTCTAATGAAACTCGTGCTACAAGTCGTTTGAAGTTTGATGATGTTCGTGACGCTAATAAAGCTAATGGTTTGTTTCAAGGCCATCTCGAAAGCGTTGAAGTTAAGGACATTACTATTGGTGAAGAAACGACTGGTATGCCGTCTTTTAATGGAATGACTGTACCGAAGCTTGTTCTTACCTTTGCAAGTAATCATCCTGTTGCCAGTGAACGTCGCTATGTAGCTATGCAATTCTTGCCTGCTGAATCTAATGTGGATACTATTCCTAATGGTTCTAAGGCTTGGCAGGTTGACCGTATCATGGCTTATATGAAACATATTCTTGATGTTTATCTCCTTAAAGGCAGTCCTATGACTGGAGACCAAGAGGATGCTCTTACTCTTGCTTTTGAGGATTTCGATGATAACGGAGAATATGTTAGCGTAGATCCTACCGAAGTAATTAACGGTTGGCGTGTTCTCTTTGAGAATTTCGTTAACATTATGAATACTGGAAAGAATGGTAAGCCTGTATATGTTACCGCTGATGGTAAGATTGTTCCTGTTTGGATGAAACTGCTTCGTTTCGCTAAGAACAAAGGACAATGGAAAGCTATTGAAGGTGGTAATCGTGCTGGTGATCTTGCGTTCCCCGGATTTGTTGGTGAAGGTGTTCTCGAATTATTTGTTACTAACAAAGCTCCTATTCTTAAAATTGACGCAACTAAAGAAAGGATTGCGCCTATGGATATTGCCAAAACTCCTACTAACCCTGCTGTTCCCGGTATACCCGGAGCACCTATGGGTGGAGTTCCGGCAGGATTTGCAGATGGTGCTATTGCATCGGATGGAGGTCCTATCCCCGCATTTACTGACGCAGTAAGTGATTTACCTTTTTAATTCAATATAGTTAGTATTTGAGCTTTCGCAAACCCCACACATACTGTTATTTATTATAATGGTTTGTGTGGGGTATTTTTTTATCCTATGCGCAGAAATATAAATAATACTAATCTTAATAAGAATTATATTCTTTCAAAGGTTAGCCAAATCAAAATATTTTCTGTTTATCTTGGTATTCCCGAGCAACTTATTCAACATTGTGTTGACACAGGAGAACTTATCTGTTCTACATTAAGAATAGACAATCATCCTACTGTTGGTTTTAAATATGACAATAGAGGCAAACTAAAATATAAAGACTTTTCAGGTTTTCTATGGGGTGATTGTTTTGACATAGCTGCATATGTTATCTCAGGTACATATAATAAAATTATTAATGTCGAAAATAAAAGAGATTTTATTGCAGTTCTAAAACATATAGCTCTTACATTTAGTGATATTATCTATGGCACAGCTGTTGATCCAAATCTTGCTGGTCATCTTGCTGAAGGTCGTATTCGTATTCAAAAATCAAAACCAATTATTGAATTTGTTAATCGTGAATGGAACACAGATGATATTACTTATTGGGGAAATATAGGAGTTGATATTAATTGGTTAAATACTCATTTTATTTATGCAGTAGACCAATATTATATAAATCGACGTATTAATCCTCAACCAAAATATTACTATGACTCTGACGATCCTTGTTATGCTTATGTTCTTGGACGAGATAGCAATGGTATACACAATATAAAATTATACTTTCCTAAACGAGATAAAAAAGATACTCGATTCATTACTAATTGTAATCATCTTGAAGGTATTTATAATCTTGAAAGAGATGATTATGATTATATTATTATAACGAAGTCTACAAAAGACAGAGTTAGTCTTGACAAGCAACTATGGATGATGCGTTTCCTTTACGGGGGAACATTCCCGTATAACATAGGTGTTATTAACATACCTGCTGAAAATTACAGACTTAGCACTGCTGAATATTATTGGCTCTATGATAAGCTTAAAGAAAAGAATCCTTATAATATTATTAGTTTTATGGACAACGATAAAACAGGTTTTTCTGAGGCTTATAATCTAAGAAAACAATATCGTATTCCAGCAGTTTTAATTCCTAAAGTCTATGGTTGTAAAGACTTTTCTGAACTTCGTGCTAAATATGGTTCAAAAGAATGTACTAAATTTATAGTAGAAACCATTAAATATATAAAGAATTATGTTAAAAGAATTGAATCTATTAGGAATAAGAAAGAAAACGATAGTAGCCCGTTTTGATAAAGCACAAATTGCTGTAATGGAAGCTATTGATGAAAAGACTGAGAAAAACCTTGATAGACTTTGTGCTTGGTCTAATGGTAAGGAAATAATTAATAAAGATAAAGTATTTTTATACGGAGAAGTAAATATTGATAATGATGAAGATCGTAAAGTTATTAGGAGAGTACTTCCTATGTCTCCTGATATTGCAGGGAATCAAATGCGTAGTGGATTTGATTACGAATCCGGTATTGTTCATCCTATTGATAATGAGTTTCGTTGGCATCCTGCTGTTGACCCTATTAAATGGTTTAAATACAATTATTGCTTGTTAGGTAAACCCAAAAGGGTTATTATATATAAGACTACATTAAGTATGTTATGATTATAGATTATAATGGTGAAACTTATGAGTTTCCAGACCATAATTTAAATCATTTAGATTATAGAGAATTAAATAGAAGAATACAGTCTAACATGACATCTTCTATACTTACTGATTTACTTAAAGATATGGATTGTACAAGAGAATACAGTTGTGGTCGTCCAATGATGACCGATTATCCTATGTATGCTCGACATATACAAGCATATCTTTATGTCATTAGTAGTGTTAAAGAAGATAGTGATGACGAAGTAGTTAATATCAATCTTAAAAGAAACAAAGATTTATGGATTGGTAAACTAATTAAAAGACATGAAGAAAATCTTCTATTTGAACGAAATAATCCTTATACCCCTCCTGCTCCTAAAAAGAAACAAGTTAAACGTGGTAAAATTGCTAAATATAAAACTCACGATTTAATTACTGGAGAAGATGCTTATCTTCTTGAAGATACTAAAACTAAAAAACATGTTGTTCGTAAGAATCCTAATGCTTTAGATAAAATTAAAAAGAGTAAGGTTGAAGTACCTTTAAATATGATGACATTTAATTTTACAAAGAAATGAGAGAAAAGACACTTTATAGACGTAATAATCATGGTAAACCTTGTTATTGGTATGCTGAATGTATAAGTCAAAATGTTTATGACATTCATCATGGAATAGTAGGAGGTGCAAATATTATTACTACTGTTTGCACTAAACGTGCAAGTATAGATGAAGTTCGAAGTAAGTATAATGAAAAACTTAAACAAGGGTATAAGTTTCTCGATGAAATAAAAGACGATACTATTTGTCCCCCCGTAGAGGAAAGCATGTTGGCTCAGTACTTAGAAACGTATCTTCCTTATGACCGTACTACTTCTGATGGTACATTGCTTCCTATGCTTGCTAAAGTGTATAACGATAATGTATTTAATAAAATAAGTAATCGCCTTGGTCAATTTAAGATTAACGGTCTGCGTTGCCTTATTAGTGCTAAAAGAAATGAAGGTGATATTTTTACACCTTATAAACTTTTGTTTCAATCTCGTGAAGGAACTTATTGGAAAAGTCTTTATCATTTAGAAAATTATCTCCTTGAAATTCTTCCTGACTGGCTTCTTGATAAAATGATTGACGAAGATTATGTTTTAGACGGAGAAATTTATCTTCCAGGATATTCTGTTAATGAAATTAATCATTTTGTTAAAGACCCCAAATGTATTGAAAATGCCATGTTGCAATATTGGTGTTATGATATTGCTATACAAGATTATACTCAATTCAAACGTATTGAAGAACTTTATACAATAAAGTCTCCTAAACATATCAGATGTAAAGAAGATCATCTAAATAATATTGATAGATTTGTTGTTCTTCCTATTGTTGAAATTAGTTCAACAGAAAAGGCAAGACAAATGCGTGATAAATTTATAGATATTGGTTTTGAAGGTCTTATTCTTCGTGATCCTAATGCAGAATACCAATTTGGTAAAAGGAACAACACGATGATTAAATATAAAAGAACTACTGATGGTGTATTTGAAGTTATTGATATTTATTCGGAAGGCACTAAGCGTAGTGACATTCCCTTGCTTTTATGTCGTAATGACATTAATGATAATACTTTTGAAGTTCATGTTAATGGTACGTTTGATTACCAAAATGAAATACTTATCCATAGAGATAAATATATTGGACGTAAACTATTCATTACCTTTGGTGAAAGGTCTGGGGTGGATAAAGTTCCGTTTCATGTAAAAGAAGTTAAGTTTATAGATTAATAATCTATGCCTGATATTTTATCATTTGACGTTATAAATCCACTTACTAATAATAAACTACCGTTTTATAACAATACTAAAGGTTTATTATATATTCCCGGTCTTAGTCCTAAATATAGATACTACATAGAATGTGCTCGTAGTGTTCCCAATGTAGGTAGAAGATATTATCTTTTACTTAATAAAGTTAAGTTTAATAGAGACTGCCGTATATGTCATACGGACGGATATGGTAGACTTGTTATACCTGTTCGTGGTGAACTAAAAGAATATCTTAATGATTGCTGTACAAGAACAAGAAATATTGAAGTAGGTATTGTAGAAGCTACTGAAGTATATGATATTTATTATATTAATGCTGATAATATGTAACAAAGCGGGGCAATTGCTCCGCTTTTCCTTTGCCCAAATGTCAGCAATGATACCTCCGGGCCTCTACAATCAATTCTATACACAAAGTAATACATTTGTTAAGCCTAAAATTTAATGCGCTCAAATCGCCTAAAATCTACTAAATTTATATAATAACTTTTTCGTAAAATATTATACGAAATTGAATAATTTTTCGTATATTGCCGTCATGGAACAAAAATATAAAATTGTTATAGGAATTAGTGGTGCTAAAAATAGTGGTAAAGATACTGCTGCATCAATGATTCATTACATCTTTAAAAGTGGTATTACTAATGCTACTTATAAAGAATGGGCTTTAAGGTATGAACAAACAAAGTTTAAACCTCCTGTTATTCATTTTGCTGATTATCTTAAAGATATGCTTTCTATGCTATTTAATATAAATAGAAAACATTTCGATAGTAGAGTATATAAAGATGAACTTTGGTATGAAGTTCATGGTAATATTTTCTTTGATAAGCCTAAACATGATGCAAGATTTGATAAATCTGAAGATATTTGCAAAGATATAAATATTGAAGATTTACAAAATACTCCTCTTGCTTATTATATTAATAATTATCAGTTTGTGTTTATTAAACTACGAACTCTTTTACAGTACTTTGGGACAGATATTGTTCGTAATCAAATTGAAAACAATAGGTGGGTTAAACTTACTATTGGTAGAGCATGGCAGCTCGCCCGTAAAGAAGGACTTTGTCTAATACCTGATGTTCGTTTTGCTAACGAACAAGAATGGATTACTAAAACAGGAGGTATAGTTATTAAACTTAATAGACCGTCTAAATCTACTGATAATCATTCTTCCGAAGATATGAGTGATATTAAAGCGGATTATGAAGTTAATAATGATAATACTAAAATGGTTTTATTTTATAATCTTCTTCGGATTAGTAATGATATTTATACTAAAGCTATTAAGAGTACCGAACGTATTAATACTCTCTTGTAGTGGGTACATATCCTTTACGGGGGATCTTCATTTAAAACGATAACAACTATGACAATATGAGTATAAAGATAAGTAAAGAACATGGAATTAATCCAAGTATATGTTTATGTCCAATATGTAGAAATGAAACTGGAATAGCTTTATTTGGAAAGATTAAAGGAGATATTAAAGCTCCAAAATATATTATTGGTAGCACTTTATGTGATAAATGTAAAGAACAAATCAATAATGGTAAAATATTCTTTGTTGAAGTAAATGCTTCTAATACAGGAGAAATAATTAGTTGTACTGGACGTACTGTTATAATAAATAAAAAAGATGCTAAACAAATATTAAACGATAATGAAATAGCTATTGGATACGTTTATATAGATAAAAATAATTTTGAAAGAATGTTTGGTAATATTATAAATTCTCAAAAAGACAATGAAAATAGTAAAACCATCAGTTGAGTTATTACCTACTAATCACACTATTGAACAAATGTGGTTAAATATGGAACGAGGAGCAAGACTTTGTTATGCTTCTAAACCTAAAAAAAGTAATACTTGGGAAGATGCTAAAATGTTTTGTTTAAAACATATTAAAGCTGGACATGTAAGTATTGGACGACATGGTTCAGTTTATCTTAAAATAGCAGATCATGTATTTGCAGAAGAATTATATAATAAATATAAAGAATCTCCTTTTGTTTTAATGAATTATGATGATGGGAATTTATATATTACTACTAATTATCAATTCGCTTCTGAAAACTTTGGAAATAAATTTATAGAAAAATACTGGTGCGATATGCCGATTCCTGAAAACGAAAGATATACATTTGTAGTTGTTACTCAAATTTCTACTTCTCGTGAACTTAATCGTACTTCTCCTAATAATATTATGGAACAAAGTACAAGATATGTTAATTTCTATTCTAAAGGTGGAGTTATTTGTCAACCTTGGTGGTTTAATTTATTCACGAGATATGATAAAGATGTTGAAGCTGTTGTAGATAATGGTGATCTTTATATAACTTTTGATAATAAAACATGTAATTGGAACAATGTTTTTTGTGATGTTTTAAATTATGATAGGGGATATTATGATTCTACTATTAAAGCTTCCATTATTAAATGGTATAATGATTTCAAATTTTATAATAAGCAAATTGAATATGGTATGCCACCACAAGATGCAAGAGAATATTTACCTCTTGTAACTGCTACAAAAGTTGCTTATTCTTATAATATTAAAGAACTTATTGAAGTCATAAATAAACGATATTTTGGTACTACTGGAAAACCTCATCCTAATGCTAAAATTATAGGACAAATGTTTTATAAATATGCAAAGGAAAATCCAAGTCTTTATCATTATATAGATGAAAATGGTATAATAAAATCATGTCAATATACAGAATATATGGAGCATACACCTATTAAACGATACTAACATGAAATATGTTATAATGTCCTACATAGATGGTATAAGACAATATTATACTCACTATGAAAATAAAATTCCTGAATTTTCTGCTGATATTAATGAAGCAATGAATTTTAAAAGTGTTGCTGAAGCTAAACAAGTAAAAAATATGATTCTATTGTATTTTTTAATTAACGTAAAAAAGAATATTAACATTGATATTATTAATGTAGAACTTAATGATTATATACTATGAGTTGGGATTGTTTTATGCATGGTCATAAATATCAAATCATTGAAAGACATGATTTGTTAGATGATAGGGGTTGTACTGTCGGAAAAGTTATAGTTTCTCGTTGTGAAACTTGTGGAAGAATTACAGTTAAAACTATTTATACCGTAAATACATATGTCAGACGTAAATATTGAACAAAGTATCTTTAATATTGAAGCAGATCTTGAAGTTATCTTTATGGAACTTGAAGATAATGGTGGAGAATTAACTCCTGAATTGGAGCAGAGATTAATGATTACGCAAGAAAACTTTGAAAATAAAGTTTCTAAGTATGTAAAAGCTATTCGTTATTATGAAGATAATGTATCTATTCTTAAAGGACGAAAGAAAGGTATTGATGATCTCCTAAAAGTACGTGAAAATCGTGTTAAACGTTTACGAGCAGTAATTACCGATGCAGTAACTCGTTATGGAGTTAAAGGTAAATCTGGAAATAGCGTTCTTGAACTTTGGGATGCAAAATTATTTACAAGGAATACTGAAGCAGTAGAACTTAAAGAAGATCGTATTGCTATTCTTACAGAAGAATTCTTTGATTATGCTCGTGAACTTTATAGACAAGGTATTCTTGAAACAGGAGAAGATATTGATCCTACTGGAATGTTAGAAGCAATCAATGCTGTATGTACAGCTAAATATGGTGAAAATTTTGTTCCTTTTACTATGGGGGACTTTGCTAACACTCGTTATAAAATTTCCTTTGATTTAACTCCTAAAGAATTACTTACTGATACTCAATATATTCTTAAAGCATTTAGTGCTTTAACTTATTGTTCAGATGTTGCGTTCTGTACTACTAAAGATTCTATTAAAGGATATATAAAGACTATTGATGAAAGCGATTTAAGTATTGCCGAACTTAAAGTTAATACAAGTATTAATATTAAATAATATGGGAAAGAGTGATTTTATTAAAAGAATTGAAGATGAACTTATACTTGCTGCAAAAAGTAGTGTAATATCATCTTATACTGCTGAGATACTTGAAGATCTTTGTAAGACTTGGGATAGTCATAATTTAGATATTATGATTAGTACTGAATCTCCTGATAAAATATTAAAATTATTTACAGATCTTTGTAATGGTAAAACATTAATTCCTGTAGATTTTGAACAAGATGAAGTTGAAAATCTTTATAATAATTTTGTAAGATATAAGAGATGTAAAAATTTAGTTAAAAATACTGTTACTGATACAATATACTACGCTAATGCTTATAAAATTGTTTGTAAAAAGTTTTATAATGCAGTATTTAAATATTATAAAGATTATAATGGTATTTATGGTCCTGATAAAATATATCTTTCCAAAGGAGGAGTTGTTACTAATGAATATATAGAAAAAGTATATGTAAAAGGCGATACTTTTATGCCTAAAGATCCTATAAATCTTGATTGTAATTGTGTTAGAATTGGTATGAATGATAGAATTATTTATACTATTGATTCTCGTTCTAATAAACTTAAAGCTCTTATGGAGTTTTATGAAGTTCCTGTATTAAAAGATGATAAGTTTAAAAATATAGATTTACGAAACTTTAAATTTAAAGAAGATGGAAACAATTATAGTAGTTATTGAAATATTAGGAATATTTTGGTTAATAATGGGCCTTGCTTATCTTTTTAAAGCACAAGGTGTTAAAGAAGCAAATAGGTTTGTAGTAGATAATTATAAACTTAATAATATTTACAAAAAGTTTTTAGAGATTACTAATTATTGGTATAATGATTATATTAAAAAAGGTAAATATTGTACTTGTTGTTCAGTAGTATTATTTATTATGTTAATAATTGCTATTTTATGTTCAAAATAAAAGGTGTTCCTTTTAAACATTCCGGAGCTATTAATGTGTCTGATTGTGAAACTGCTGAAGATGTCATTAAGAAAGCTAATCTTGATTGGAATGTTGCCAAGTGTGAGTTGGTAGCTAAAATGCCACCTGCTCATACTTCTGATGAAATGGAAGAGGGTCATTTCCTTTACGGGGGAGCAGAATATGCAGATGTTAACAATTTTTACGCTACCTATCGTACTGATCTTAATTATCCTTTAGGAATTGTTAAAGGAAAATATACTCCTGTTCAAAATGTTAAAGCGTTTGAGTTCTTTAATGACGCTATTGGTTTTAATAAAGCTATTTGGCAAACAGCTGGTTGCTTTGATAAAGGTCGAAGAGTGTTTGTAAGTGCTAAATTACCTAATACTGTATTTGTTGGTGGAGATCCTGTTGAAAACTATTTAGTGTTTATGAGTTCACATGATGGTTCTACTGGAGTTAAAATATTATTTACTCCTATTAGAATTGTATGTGAAAATACATTAAGTGCTGCTATTAGAAATGCTACTAATTATGTAAGTTTTAGACATACTGCTTCTGTTCATGATAATATTGTTATTGCTAAAGAACTTCTTGAAATTTGTACTATGAAAGCTACGTTTTGTCAGAAAGAATATGCTAAACTTGCTAAAGCAACTGCTAAAGACGAAGAAGTTATGCAATATATTTGCAATAGCGTTCTTACTGATGATGAACTTGCATCTGTAAATGCTTACGGATATAATATTAAACATGTTATTGAACGTAATTTTAACTGTATTGAAGCTGCTAAGATTTCAATGCGTAAAGTTAATATTATTAGTAACATGTGGCGTTACTATTTTGAAGGTCCTGGTCAAAAAGAACAAGTTGGTAATTGGTGGGGAGCAGTAAATGCTATTACTGGTTACTATTCTAATGTTGATAGTGCTGAAGGAGATAAACGTATGGATAGTCTTTTATATGGAGATAAATCTCGAAAATTAAGTAATGCGTTTGATAACGCTTTTGAAATTATTAACACTAAAAAAGCAGTATAATGAATAAATATATTGGTATCAAACTTATTGATGCAGAACCAGCTATTTGTTGCAATAAAAACTTCTTCAAAAGTATGGAAGAAGCTATGGAATATCGTAATGAAACTTATAAGAATACAAATAAAGTCTACGATATTGAAGATGGTTATAAAGTTGTTTATCCTGATGGATATACTTCATTTAGTCCTAAAGATGTATTCGAATCTACATACTTTCAGCTTGGAGATGAAAAAGGTGAACGTATTACCTCAGAAGATGTAGATAACTTTGTTAAAGATACTTTTTCTGCTAAAGTTGGAAGTAAGACTACAAACACTACTTTGGTTCTTTTGAATGATTTTGAAGTTCATGGACAAGCAAGTTGTGTTAAAGCTGAGAATTATAATATAGAAATTGGTGAAAAATTTGCTGTAGAAAAAGCTAAGGATAAAATTTGGGAAGTTCTTGGTTTTGTGTTGCAGTGGGGAATTAATGGTATTAAAAAGAAATAAATAATGGCACAAGAAATTAATTTTAACAGTAAAGAAGAAGTTAAAACAGAAAAAGACGCTCCTGTTGAAGTAGAGAATAAAAAAGTTTATACTGTAAAATATGAATTTACAGATAAAGAAGCTCATGATGAAGTGTTGGCTTTAGTTAACGCTAATCGTGAAGCTGAAGGTCTTCAGCCTCTTAAATCTCTTCTTCCTATTAAAGCTTACGATACTGATGCAAAATATGATGTATTTGCTATTAAGCGTACATACGATACTGATAAAGATTGCTGGGTTTATGATACTTGTCTTCGTCTTGAACCTCAAAAAGGTTATTGGATTGCATTAGTTCCTCGTAGTTCTAACCGTAAAACTGAATGTTATCTTCCTAATAGTGTTGGTACAGGTGATTATGGCTATCGTGGTTCTTATCTTTTCTCATATAAACCTCGTACTTCTGCTGCTGTTCGTAATGCAATCAATGTATTAGCACAAGCAGTATCAGCTATTTGCAGTGTTACATGTTTTACTCGTTGGCGTTCATCTATTGGAAGTCTTCGCATGGAAAATAAACCTCCTTTCGAGATTGGAGATCGTATTGGGCAAATTTCTGTTGAAAAAGTTAATGAAATTACTTTTGAAGAAGCTAATCTTAATCCAGATGAAACAAAACGAGGAGAAGGCGGACATGGTTCTACTGGAAAATAGAATAAAATGTGATAGTTGTTCCAATAATAATCTTTGTAATGAAATTAATGGAGAAACTATGTGTTTATTATTATACTTATCTAAATAAATATGACTGTTGCGCTTATTAAAACAAAAGGCTGTGAAGGTTGCAACATTATGACTGATATTTTCTTACAAGTAGTGAAAGGTTATGCTGGCGTTGCTGATATAACCTTTCATATTTACAATAAAGAAGATATACCTAATGTTATACTTTCACAAATTGGAATTAAAGATTTTCCTACTGTTGTTATTACTCCTTTAGATTCTTTTATATTTTCAAAAGAAGCTATAAATGCAGCTTTTCCTACTAACAAAAATGAATATTTTACTATTCTTGAGGGAGTTGTTAAATATATTGACGTAACATCTGCCATTGAGAAATGGAGATAGCGAGGCTTCGCCTCGCGCTCCCCCGTAGAGTAATTGATACCTTCCAGCTGTTGATATTGTTAGTGATATTGTTGTTGTTAAAGTTCATGGTAGGTTGTATAATAATTATATGAAATCCTCCAAATCCGATCTTTTAAGCGCGTCAATGCTAAAATCAAACAACTACATCTATTTAAATAATTAATGAATCATATAGTTTATAAATACTTGTTATGGTCATTTAACACCTCATTACGCTGACAATATCAATATTTCCTTTACGAACCACAAACAAAATAGCCCGTATTAGCACTAATTACAGTGTTAATACGGGCTTTTTTATTAGTACGAGCTACAACTGGTTATTTATTATACCAGTCTACAATATTATCTACAATAGCGTTTCGCATAGAATTGTCATCTAAACGATAGTACTGATTATTCTTTTCCAATTGTTCCAGACGATTAATATTACGCATAAGAGGAACATTACCAATAATAAGACGTGTAAGTTTATTTTCACCTTTATAACGTCCAGTAGTATATTCAGGATTAAAGTCATCATCAAATAGAGCCTGCATACTAAGATTAAGAAGTTTAAGTAAATCTTCAGGTGCTTTAAATGCAGCAACAGGAGAACTCCAAAGAGTTTTACCCTCAGTAACTAATCCCCAAGGAGTATAAGAATTTGATTCAGTAATCCATCTATCAGCAGTATAAAGCATAAAGTTATACCAAGTAGTATCATAAAGTTCATCGTCGTCATCACCACCTGTAAGTAATCCAAGAGCAATAAGACCAACCATACCGGCCATAATACCGCCTAAATCACCTTGGATACGACGAATATTAGCTTTTTCCCATTCAGGAAGAGTTTGATAATTAAGTCTTAAATTAGTAATAGTATTAATCATAGCGCGAGCTATATTTTTAATACTTTCCAT
>OGLE01000690.1_pt1 | contig 32063 bp, 27 predicted proteins | sample 1572671 | NCBI WGS metagenome assembly OGLE01 (sample SAMEA2581923, study PRJEB24529) | metagenome | biome: Human gut stool | place: China | collected 2011 | reverse complement strand
CTGGAATGGAGACCGGTCGTATAAGTGGAAAATTAGAAGTGGAAAATGGAGACACATTAATATTAACCAACAATCACTAAAAAATGGCAATGGTGTATGGGGGAATGCTATATTTCCCCCTCAATAAAGTTAATTTCCTGCCGGCACGGTATTAATTTCCTGAAATCAATGTTCAGAATAAAGCCATCACATCAATCTCTCCCCAATACAGATGCGTATAGCTGGCAATCACATTTTTGTACCGGAACACCGGTGTAGTTACCGTCTGTCCCTTGGCATCATAGACTTGTGCAATGGAAGGAGGAATGCATTTCATGTTTTCCTCCCCTTCCATAAACGTCGTATAATGGAATTCATGTCCCCGAAGATGCTGACCATTATAGTCGAACCGGCGATACCCCAACGTCAGTTTCCGGAAACGTTTGTTGTTGGATATGCAAAAAGGGAAAACTCCTGTCAGTTCCGTCAGTCCATCAAACTGACGAGTGCAGGTAAAAGCGTCATGAACAATGCCCCGAGACAGATAAATCATCCCACCGCATTCTGCCAACACCTTACCTCCGGCTTCTATATACTTATGAATGGAATCCACGGCTTTCCGGGCTGAATGCAAAGCGACAGAATGTCTTTCCGGATATCCGCCAGGCAAATAAAGCAAATCAGTCTTTTGTGAAATGGGACGGTTGTGTTCGGGATTAAAGAAAGAAACCGTACCCAAGCGGCGAAGAATATCCAAATGCTCTTCGTACAGGAAAGAAAACGAATCTTGGTTACGTGCCACCGAGATGCGCAGTTTTCCGGTCTTTATTGCCGTGTCCTGCCGCATTTCCTGTGCTTCAGGCAAAGGAAGAGTGCTTCTTTGCAACAGCAATTGCCAATCGATGTTTTTCTCCAGTAAGCCGGTCAGCAGATCCAATGCATCCGTGCCTCTTGAAAGGCTGAAATCAAGTCCCAGATAGCGAGATTCCTGTATCAGTTCTGTCTGTTTAGGCAGATATCCCAAGCAAGTGACCTTCAAATCTTCGCAGACCTCCCGCAACATTTCATAATGACGAGGCGAACCTACACGATTGAAAATCACTCCTGCGATACGTACCTCCGGACGGAAATTGATAAACCCGGACAATAGGGGAGCCATGGAATAAGCGGCCGACTTGGCATCAACTACCAGCACAACCGGAATTCCCAAAAGTTGCGCCACTTCCGCCGAAGAGCCGCGGTCACGGTCATACCCGTCGAACATCCCCATCATCCCCTCGACGACAGAAACATCCGCGTCTGACGAATAACGTGCATACAACTCACTGACGTGTCCCCCGGATGCCATAAAAGTGTCCAAGTTTATGGAAGGACGTCCACACACTGCCGTATGATATTTGGTATCGATATAGTCGGGACCGCACTTAAAAGGTTGTACCTTCAGCCCCTTCTTCACAAATAATGCCATCAACCCGCGGCTGACCGTAGTCTTCCCGCTACCGGAAGCAGGAGCCGCTATCAAAAACTGTGGAATGTTCCTTTCCATATTCTTACAGATTATTTCCGGCAAAGGTAAGCATATCTCCGACAAAAGCCTTATCTTAGCTGCCAAAATAAAACATTTGCCATGATAACCGAAGAACTTAAAAAACTCTACATCGCACATACCGGAAACGAACCGGAACAGATTGATGAACTCCCCTCTTCCGGCTCCAATCGCCGCTATTTCCGCCTCACCGGTAACCCCACACTAATTGGCGTGAGCGGTGAGTCTGTTGAAGAAAACCGTGCATTCCTCTATATGGCCGAGCATTTCCGTCAGAAGGGCCTGTCCGTCCCGCAAGTATTTGCCCGTTCGGAAGATGACGTGTATTATTTACAGGAGGACTTAGGAGACACCCTCCTGTTCAACGCCATTGAAAAAGGACGCAAGACCAGCGTGTTCGGTGAAGATGAAAAACAGCTCCTCCGCAAGGCAATCCGCCTGTTGCCTGCCGTGCAGTTCGCCGGTGCCGACGGTATGGACTTCTCCTACTGTTACCCGCAGGCCGAATTCAACAGCCGCAGCATTCTTTGGGATCTGAATTACTTCAAATACTGTTTCCTGAAAGCCACAGGCATGGACTTTCAGGAAGACCGCCTGGAAGATGATTTCCAGAAAATGGCTGATGTACTGCTCCGCAGCAGTTCCGCCACTTTCATGTACCGTGACTTCCAAAGCCGCAATGTCATGATTAAGGACGGCGAACCGTGGCTGATCGACTTTCAGGGCGGACGTAAAGGTCCGGTGTATTACGACGTTGCCTCTTTCTTGTGGCAAGCCAAAGCCAACTATCCCGAAAGCCTGCGTAAGGAGCTTTTACAGGAATATATAGATGCCTTGCGCAAATACCAGCCGGTAGATGAACCGTATTTCCATGCGCAACTCCGCCATTTCGTCCTGTTCCGCACCATGCAAGTACTGGGTGCCTACGGTTTCCGCGGTTATTTCGAAAAGAAGCCCCACTTTATACAAAGTGTGCCTTATGCCATTGAAAACCTGCGTCAGTTACTGCAGGAACCCTATCCCGAATATCCATACCTTTGCCGGGTATTACGGGAACTGACCGAACTGAAACAATTTACGGACGACCTACAAAAACGCCGTCTGGTTGTAAAAGTGACTAGTTTTGCCTATAAGAAAGGCATTCCCGAAGATTCATCCGGCAACGGAGGCGGTTTTGTATTCGACTGCCGTGCCGTAAATAATCCCGGTAAGTACGAACGTTACAAACCTTTCACCGGCCTGGACGAACCTGTCATCCGTTTTTTAGAGGAGGACGGGGAAATTGCCGTATTTCTGGAACACGCCTACGCACTTGTGGATGCTTCCGTAAAACGGTATATGGAACGCGGATTCACGAATCTTTCCGTCTGCTTCGGTTGCACAGGCGGACAGCACCGTTCCGTCTATTCGGCACAACACCTTGCCGAACATATAAATAAGAAATTCGGTGTACAGGTAAATCTGATACACAGGGAACAGAATATAGAACAAACGTTTAAGGCAAAATGAAAGCAATGATATTTGCCGCCGGACTGGGTACCCGCTTACGCCCGCTGACGGATAATATGCCCAAAGCGCTTGTTCCCGTAGCGGGAAAACCGATGTTGGAACGGGTGATAGTACGATTGAAAGAAGCCGGTTTCAATGAGATAATTATAAATGTCCACCACTTTGGAGAACAAATCATTGATTTTCTGCATGCCCATGCTGACTTTGGTGTGAATATACACATCAGCGATGAACGGGACATGCTGCTTGACACCGGTGGCGGCATCAAGAAGGCCAGGTCTTTTTTGGACGGAGACGAACCATTCCTTGTCCACAACGCTGACATACTGACTGATATAGACCTGTCCGCTTTCTATCAGCATCATTTGGAAAGCAATGCAGAAGCAACATTACTAGTCAGCCAACGGGAGACTTCCCGGTATCTCCTGTTCGACCCTGCCTATAACCTGCACGGTTGGATAAATAAATCCACCGGAGAAGTGAAACCGGAGAATTTCAGCTACCGGAAAGGAGATTATAAAGAACTGGCATTCGGAGGCATACATGTGATATCCCCTTCCCTCTTCCGTTATATGGAGAATAGTCCATGGGAAGGCAAGTTTTCCATTATCCCCTTTTATCTGTCCGTTTGCCGGCAAACGCATATACAAGGTTACCCGCTTCAGGATTTCCGATGGTTTGATATAGGAAAACCGGAAACACTGAAACGGGCGGAAGAATATTATACACAATAAAAAACAGCCTGTATAGATTATTAAGTATACGAATCAGTAGTTACTAGGCAAGTGCCAGAATTAATAATTGTGCGGTAAGTACCCGCAGGAACATTGCCAACGGATATACAGTGGCATAGCCTACTGCCGGAGCATCGCAGGAGGTCAGGTCCGAAGAATAGGCTAAAGCCGGAGGATTGGTATTGGTTCCGGAAAGTACCCCGATAAGAGTATAGTAGTTCAATTTCCAGACATACCGCCCGACAAGTCCTCCCAACAATATAGGAACTACCGTGATAATGGCACCATAAGCAATCCAGACATAGCCCCCTTTGTAAATAATGGTATCAACAAAGCCCTTGCCGGCTCCCAGCCCTACACATGCCAAGAATAGCGAAATACCTATTTCACGTATCATAAGGTTGGCACTCATGGTAGTATAAGTGATCAGTTTATACTGCGGCCCGAACCGGCTGATAAGGATGGAAACAATCAAGGGGCCGCCCGCCAGTCCCAGCTTCACCGGTTGAGGAATACCTGGAAAGGCGAAAGGAAGGCTTCCCAGAATACAGCCCAAAGCAATGCCCAGAAAGATAGGAATAAGATTAGGATGATTCAGACGTTTCAAGGAATTGCCCAACACCTTTTCTGCATGGCCCACGGCAAGCTCGCTACCTACCACCGTCACACGGTCGCCCATCTGTAACTGCAAATGGGGAGCAGCTACCAAATCGACTCCCGAACGGTTTACACGGGTAATACTGGCACCGAAGTTATTACGTATTTTCAGCTGCGCCAACGACTTGCCGTTCAGTTCCGGTTTGGTAATAAGGATACGGCGAGAAATCAAGTTCTTATCTACCTGCTCCCATTCCACTGCAATCTTCTTGCCGAAGAAAGCAATAATAGCTTCTACATCTATCGGATTGGCAATGAACAAAATCTGGTCTTCCACGTGCAATACCGTGTCGGCGTTTGCCAGTTCAGATTCCGCACTTCCTTTATGCCGCATGCGCGAAATGACAAAGGCCCGGTTCAACAATGGCTTCACATCCTTGATCATTTTTCCGTTTACAGCTTCGTTACGGATCTCCACCGAAACAGGACGGACCGTAAGTTCCTGCAAATGTCCCAAGCCACGTTCCGCCTCGTTCTCCTCCTGCTTTGTATTGATACGAAGCAAGTATCTCAACGCAAGCAATGCCAAGATACATCCGATGACTCCCAAAGGATAGGCAACTGCATATCCTAAAGCAATTTCCGGCGCATCTACCCCATTAAAATCGCTGTTTGCCTGCTGAGCGGCACCCAGCCCCGGAGTATTGGTGACGGCACCCGACAAAATACCGACCATTGTGGTAATGGGTATCCCGGTAGTAAAATGGAGGATAACCGTAATCAGTACGCTGATAAAGATAACCAGCATAGCCAGCACATTCAACGTAAGCCCGCCTTTTTTGAAAGCTGAAAAGAAACCCGGTCCCACCTGCAAGCCAATGGAATATACAAAAAGAATCAAACCGAATTCTTTTAGAAAATGAAGCAAATGCTCGTCCAGATTCAGATTGAAATGGCCGAATACGATACCCACAAAAAGAATCCATGTCACACCTAATGAAATGCCGGCTACCTTTATCTTGCCAAGCATAATACCGAAGGCAATAACAAGAGACAGAATAAGAACAGAGTGCGCCACTCCACCACCCCAAAGATTGGGGTAACCCTCAAATAGGTTCCTTAATAGTTCCATAGTTTCAAATTATATTATAAGTAATAATAAATATTCAGATAAAAAGAGGTATCCCCACAGAAATCACTTCTCTGGGGATACGCATTTCACACATTAAAATAACTATTTATAAAGGCATGTTGCCATGCTTTTTCGGTGGGTTGCTCTGATTTTTGTTATGAGCCATCTCCAATGCTTGAACCAGCTTGTAACGGGTATCCCGTGGCATGATCACTTCATCGATAAGGCCACGCTCGGCAGCACGGTAAGGATTGGAAAATTTTCCTTCATATTCCTTGATAATCTCTTTCTTCTCCTCAAGAGACGCTTTCCTGTAAAGGATATTCACAGCTCCCTCAGCTCCCATCACAGCAATTTCTGCCTGTGGGTATGCCAAATTTACGTCGGCACCGGTAGGCTTGCTGGACATCACGATGTATGCACCGCCGTATGCCTTGCGAGTGATTAAAGTTATTTTAGGTACAGTAGCCTCGGCGTATGCATATACGATCTTTGCTCCATGGCGGATAATACCATTATGCTCCTGTACCGTACCGGGCAAGAAGCCTGGCACATCTTCAAAAGTAATCAAGGGAATATTGAAGCAATCGCAGAAACGGATAAAACGGGCTGCCTTGTCCGAAGCATCAATATCAAGTACACCGGCCAGATAGGCAGGCTGATTGGCTACAATACCCACAGAACGGCCATTCAAACGACCAAAACCTATCACCACATTCTTAGCAAAATGAGGCATCACTTCAAAAAAATACTGATTGTCCAAGACAGGTTCAATAATATCCTTGATATCGTAAGGCATATTAGGATCTTCCGGAATAACAGTCTGTAAAGCCTCAACCTGACGGTGAATATCGTCATTGGTAGCCTTAAAAGGGGTATCTTCCATATTATTGGACGGCAAGAAACTCAGTAATTCACGGATACTCATGATCGTTTCTTCCTCTGTATTGCACATGAAGTGGGTTACACCGCTCTTGTTGCTATGTGTATAGGCACCGCCCAACTCTTCCTTATCTACCTCTTCATGAGTAACCGTCTTTACAACATCCGGTCCGGTAATGAACATGTGGCTCTGTTCCTTCACCATAAAGATAAAATCTGTCAAGGCCGGAGAATAACAGGCACCTCCCGCACAAGGCCCCAAAATGGCAGATACCTGTGGAATGACACCTGAGGCAATGGTATTCTGATAAAAGATGGAAGCATAACCTGCCAAACTGTTTACTCCTTCCTGAATACGTGCACCACCTGAATCATTCAAAGCAATGACAGGTGCACCATTCTTCAAAGCCAGTTGCTGTACTTTTACAATCTTGGCCGCATTGGTCTCGCTCAACGACCCACCATGTGCTGTAAAATCATAGGCGTAGACAAATACCAAACGCCCGTCTACTTTGCCATAACCACTCACCATACCATCACCGGAAATCTGTTTTTTCTCCATTCCAAAATTGGTGCAACGGTGGTTCACAAACTTGTCCAACTCATTGAACGTACCTTTATCCAACAACAAGTCAATGCGTTCGCGGGCAGTCATCCGGCCGGAGGTATGCTGTTTTTCTATCTTATCCACCCCTCCGCCCAGTGAGGCACGTTTATCTAGTTCTTCAAACTGTTTATATATCTCTTCTCTATTCATTTTTATTCTTCTTTAATAAGTTCCAATTCCACTAATACCTGATTTGCATTGACCGGATCGCCTTCATTAACCAATATAGTCTTCACTATGCAATCCGCATTCACTTTGTAATTACTTTGCATCTTCATGGCTTCCAGTACTACAGCGATGTCCCCCGCAGCCAGCCGGTCCCCTGCGTTTACAGGAATACTGATGACCTTGCCCGGCATGGGGGCTATAATCTTGTCTCCCTGTTTTTCTTCCGCACCTTTCCTCATGTGCAAGTATTTGGCTTGTGTATCTACAATATCCACATGGTAAGAACGGTTGAACATAGTCACGTCATACCCCTTTCCGCTTTCACCGCGAACCAGCCCTGCATTGAAAGAGTTTCCGCCATGCAAGATGGAGCAACTGCCATTCTCGGCCATCACAATATCCACATCGTAAGGCTTGCCATCAATGGTAAGCTGCACTTTATTTCCTTCTTTGCTGACCAAAGTAACATCAGCCACCCGGTCTCCAATATGTATTTCCATACTTAACTGTTCATTAATTAAATTCTCAGTACTCCCTTTTGCAATCCAAACTCCCTCCAACGGCTGATAGGACGTCCGTCTGATAGTTGTCCCGAAGTATTCTCTTCCAGATTCACCAGATAATCCATATAGGCCGCAATCATGGCCACATTTTCCAGTTCCTCATTGGAAGTATTGGTACGGACCAGCATACGGGCATTCTTTTCTATGAATAAAGTATTATACTCTCCTCTCACAAAATCGGGTACGTACATAATACGTTTCAGATAGCCGAGGTTTGTTTTCAGTCCCGTTATCTTATACTCATACAGTACGCGGCGCATACGTTCAATGGCATATTGACGGGTAGTGGCCCATACAATCAGTTTGCCGATCATCGGGTCATAATAGATGGGAATCTCATAACCTTCATATACATAGCTGTCAATACGCACACCGATACCATTAGGCTCGGTCAGCTGCTTGATGATGCCGGGCGAAGGCATGAAATTATTTTCCGTATCTTCGGCACAAATACGACATTCTATCGCATGCCCGCGCTGGAACAGTTCATCCTGTTTGAGATGCAACGGTTCACCATTGGCAATACGGATCTGCTCTTTTACCAAATCCACACCCACCACTTCTTCCGTAATGGGATGCTCCACCTGCAAGCGGGTATTCATTTCAAGAAAATAGAAATTCCGGTTCTTGTCCACCAAAAACTCAATGGTACCTGCACCGGAATAATTCACGGCCTTGGCAGCCGCAACAGCTTTTTCTCCCATCTCCTTACGCAGTTCCGGAGTCAGGAAAGGTGACGGGCTCTCTTCGACAATCTTCTGGTTGCGACGTTGTACGGAACATTCACGGTCAAACAGATGGATTACATTCCCATAATTGTCACCCAATATCTGAAATTCGATATGATGCGGTTCTTCCACAAATTTTTCCAGATAAACCGTATCATCCCCAAAAGACGACATGGACTCTGAACGAGCGGTATTATATGCCTCCACTACTTCATCTTCATGATGAATAAGGCGCATGCCTTTACCACCGCCTCCCATAGATGCCTTCAACATCACCGGATAGCCGATTTCATTACAGATACGCATTGCTTCCCCGGCACTTTGCAGCGGTTGTTCTGTTCCGGGAACTACCGGTACCCCTGCGGCTATCATACGTTGCCTGGCAGCTATTTTATCGCCCATAGCCTCCATTGTCTCGGCACTGGGACCAATAAAAACAATCCCTTCCTCCTTGCATCGCCGGGCAAATTCTGCATTTTCGGACAAGAAACCATATCCCGGATGAATGGCATCGGCACCACAACGTTTGGCTACGGAAATAACTTTTTCAATATTCAAATAACTGTCTTTAGCTGCTGTTCCCCCTATCGGATAGGCTTCATCAGCATACGCCACATGGTGCGAGGTACGATCCGCATCGGAAAAGACCGCTACAGCAACCATTCCCATTTCACGGCACGAACGCATCACACGCAAGGCAATCTCACCTCTGTTGGCTATCAATACTTTCTTTATCATTTTCTTCTTCTTTAATATATAAAGGATATATTTTACTATTGCTGAACGAGTGACTCACCTCATCCAGACAATGTGGGCATATACAATCGGAAAAATTTTCCTTCAAATATATACGCTGCTCTGAAGTCAATTGGACAGACGCGCAATGACATTGCGATATATTGTCGTGCATGCACTCGAAAGTTGCACCACAACGCGGACATACCTTTTGCATAGGCATCCCTTTCAAATTTTAATGTTCACTTAATCTTTTCGTACTGTCTTCCTAATCCCACGAGTAAAGGCAGACTTTAACGAATGGCAGGTCTTCTGACTGACTCCAGATCTTGAGGCCTTCCCGATATATAAACACAGTATCAGTGGCAAAGGTTCTTTCCAAGATTTTAACAGAGCTTCACAGCAGCGGGACTGTCCGGGATTTACACCCGATTCCCTTTTAATCCGGACAGCAGAAAAGTCTGTCCGAAACCAATTCAAGGGGCAAAGATAGTGGAAACTGAATATAATACAAAAAATAAGCTGTTTATTTTTCAGTTCTGTAAAATGAATACACAATAACGGCACATCTTCCGAATTGAAATACCTGCATCCACGATATAGCGTGACGGATCATAGAGATTATTTTCAATTGACATCCAATAAGTTTATTTTGGCAGGTTTCCTGACTTCACCCGAGAAATAAAGCCTTCCCGCCTTCCGACAGTGGCATGTAGATAGAATATTTCTCTTTTTAAGGTGTTTACAGTAGCGGGTACTGTTCCGGATTCTCACCGGATTCCCTCTTAAACAAATAGCCGGAAAGACTATTGTTTGCAAAAAAACAGCGGCAAAGGTATGACTATTTTTGCCGAAAAAGGAGAAAACTATAATATTTTTCCTAATAATTTTCTTCTCACTAAAAAATAAATATCTTTGTCCCCGCTTAGGTGATACGGCAGAATTTCTGTCTGCCGTATAAAAGGGAATCCGGTGAGATGCCGGAGCAGTGCCCGCTACTGTATAGCTAACAGCTTCCTTTGTTTGAACAAAGGAAAGTCGGAAAGAAAGCATTCACACATTAAAACCACTGTCTTGTCATAACGGATTTGCATCCGTGCAACCAGGGACGGGAAGGTTAAGCTTTCTTTAAAAGCTGAGTCAGGAAACCTGCCTAAGCAGTTACGTAATTAACGCCTTCCCGGGGTCAGGAAGACAAGTATTAATTCTTATTCACCAATCAATGAAAAAGCAGAATTGGCTGTTCATCCTCGTGGGAGGGTGTATGGCAATGAGTGCATCCGCACAGGAAAAACAAAAGGACAGAGAACTGAGTGTAGATTTAAATCCGGTTGTAATTACCGGTACAGGCACCCATCACAGACTGAAAGAAACCCCTGCACCGGTAGATGTCATCACAGCCGGAGACATCAAGAAAGCGGGCATCACGGATTTCAAAGAAGCCATGACGGTATTGGTACCTTCACTGTCTTTTTCCAGTAACTCTATGGGAGATTATCTGATGATGAACGGACTCGGCAACAGTTATGTCCTGGTATTGGTCAACGGCCAGAAGGTATGCACTGATGTAGCCAATGGTAATTTGGATTTGTCACGTATCAATACAAACGACATCAAGCGAGTTGAAATCTTGAAAGGAGCCGGTTCTGCCCTATACGGCAGTGATGCCATTGCCGGAGTTATCAATATCATTACCAATCAGCCTCTGGATCAGATTCGTGTCAGTTCAAACACAAAGGTGGAAGGGTACGGGCAGTTTACCCAACAGGTAAACCTGGATGTACAAAAAGGTATGTGGGGTTCCTACACATCATACGCTTACCGCAAAACAGACAGCTGGAAACAAAATGATTATGATGAAGATGGCGAATGGACAGACAAAACCTCCAATGACGGCTTCAACAGCAATACATTCAACCAGAAATTTACTTTTACCCCCAATGACAAATTCTCGGCATACGCCGGAGGCGGATACTATGACCGGAATTTCCAACACCAGGGATATGATTATGGAATCGGCTACGAATCTTATAATCTATCATTAGGTGCCAGATATAAAGTGGCAAAAGCATCCTATATCACCCTGGACCTCTACAATGACAATTTCGAGACCAACAAAACCTATCGCAAAGAAACTTCCGTAAAAGAATGGGGAGAAAGTGTAAAATACGGCATAGGAGAAACTTCACTGACCAAGCGCAGCCATTATTACAGTGCCAATCTCAAAGGATCATTCCGCAATGGAAACTGGGGACGTACCATCGCCGGAATGGAATATGTGCAGGACCGGCTCAAGCGTCCGGACGCCTTGGTTGACAAAGGAGTATATACCTTGGCCGCTTATGCACAGGAAGAGGCTGAATTTCTCCGTCACTTCAAGGCAACGGTAGGGCTACGCCTGGTCAAGCATGAAATAGCCGGCACCAATCTGACTCCTAAAGCGTCACTGATGTACAGTATCGGTAATTTCAACCTACGCGGGCAATATTCCGGTGGATTCCGTGCACCGTCCATGAATGAACTATATTATTTCATGAATAAAGGCACCACACTTACTGACGGCAACAAGAACCTCAAAGCTGAAAAGAGCCACTATGGTTCAATCAACGCAGAATATATAGGTTCCCGTTTCAGTATCAGCGGAACGGCTTACATCAATCAGATTGACAATATGATTAATGCGGAAAAGACATTGTTCAGCAAAATGGATGAAACTCAGAAGCAGGAAATCTACAAAGAAGCGCAAGACAAACTGGGAATGAGTGAGAGTGAATTGAAAAAGCTGAAGACATACAAGAAATATGCCAATCTGGAAGAAGGATTGATTAAAGGATTCGAAATCAACTTCAACAGCATTTTAGGTGCCGGATTTTCTTTGGGTGGCAGCTACACATACGCTTATGCCCGTGGAAAGCAATACAATGAAAGTACCGGAGAAACAGAATGGGGAACCATAGAACGCAGTATCCGCCACAGCGGCAGTGTAAATGCCAATTACGCCCATAATTGGAAAAACTATTTATTAAACGTAAATGTTACAGGACTGTTCCACAGCAAACGTTACCATGAAGCCAGTGATGTAGATGAATCGGCTCCGGGCTACGGTTTATGGAATTTGGCGACCCGTCATTCTTTCGGCCAGTTTGAAATCGGCTTGGGAATGAATAATGTCTTCAACAAGGTAGATCGCCGTCCTTTCGGTGTAAATTATTTCAGTACCAATCCCGGACGCACATTATATGCCAGCCTTGCTATACAATTACATAAATAATATCCGCTTTTATGAGAACTACATCACTTTTTATCCTACTGACCCTCTCCCTCCTCTGCCATGCGCACGGGGGAGGCAATTACGAGCACAGCGACATGCTTGCAAGTATGAAACCCGGCGACAAGGCCGCCCTGCTCATGGTACACTTCGGTACCACGCATGATGATACCCGTACTCTGACCATTGATGCCATCAACACCAAGGCACAAGCTGCCTTCCCGGAGTTGAAGTTCCAGGAAGCCTATACATCGCGCATCATTATCCGCCGCTTGAAAGAGCGCGGCATCACGAAGCTGACTCCACTGGATGCCATGCTGAAACTGCGCAGCGAAGGTTACACACACCTCATCGTACAGAGTACCAACATCATTGACGGAGTAGAAATGGAATCCCTCCGCCGGGATGTGGAAAGTGTACTGCCCTTTTTCAAGGATATACGTGTAGGTACTCCCCTGCTCTATTCTGTAGAAGACGCAGAGAAAGTGGTAAGTATTCTGGGTAGCCGCTACAACGCCCCGGCACAAAGCAAGAAAGTTGCCAAAGAGCACTTCGTTCTTGTGGGACATGGCACTTACACACCCAGTACCGCCATCTACAGCCAGATGGAGTACATGCTGAAAGCAAACGGGCTTCCCAATTTTCATGTAGGCACTATTGAAGGCTATCCGACTTTCGAAACCATGCTTGCACAATTAAAAGCCACCAAAGCCAAACAAGTGACTCTGGTTCCTTTCATGTTTGTTGCCGGAGAACATGCTAAAAATGACATTGCCGGAGAATGGAAGGAAGCTCTTGAAAAAGAGGGATATACCGTCAACACACATTTGGAAGGGTTGGGACAGGTTCCTGAAATTCAAGAAATATTCATCAGCCACATCCGTTTCGGGCTGAAGCACCGCATACTTGACATCATGACCAAAAAAGCAGCCTACGCCGCCGGTAAAGATGTAGAATAATACCCACTATTAGGTATTTAGCGTTCTTGAATCATCTTGTACTTTTGCAAGAAAACCCGAACAATGATGAATGTTATTACCCAATTAATGTACTCTATCCATAGGATACTGGGCACTTTGCTCTGTATCCTATTTCTCATGTGGTTCTTCTCCGCTTTTGTGATGATGTACCACCGTTTTCCCCGTGTCAATGCGAAAGAAAAACTGCAAAAGCAGGAAGTGCTTTCAGCATCGGGCGATTCACTGCCGGACATTGCAGCCGTGATAGCCCGGCTTCCCCATAAAGAACAAGTCAGGAAACTGACTCTCAACCGTAAATTCGGACAAACATTTTTCCATGTCCGTACCGGCAAAGGGGAGTATAACCTCCCTCTGAATCCATCCGATTCACTATTGCCGACAGACAGCAAGTATATCCACCGGATAGCCGCCCTGTGGTGTCCCGCTCCCATAGTCCACATAGATACAGTAAATTCTCCGGACCAATGGATTCCATTTGGCGAACTGAAAAAGGAGATGCCCATCTACAAGATATATTTCGCCGACGATGCCGGAACCCAGCTTTACCTAAGCTCACGAAACGGTGAAGCTTTACAATTCTCCAACCAGAATGAACGCTTCTGGGCATGGTTAGGAGCTATTCCCCACTGGGTATATTTCACCTGGCTGCGACAAGACACTGCCCTATGGAACAAAACTGTCATCTGGCTGTCTGGCATGGGTTGCGTGATGGTCATTGCAGGCATCTGGGTAACTATAGATGTATGGCGGAAGACACGCCGCAATCGTTATCACCGTTTTTCACCCTACCGCAAGAAATGGTATCACTGGCACTATCTGACCGGAATATTTTTCGGAATATTCGTACTGACCTTTACTTTCAGCGGCATGATGTCCGTAGCGGATATTCCCGAATGGATTCATAAACCAGCCTTGAAAACCAATCCCATACGTACACTACACGCTCATGCCCCCCGGCCGGAGCATTATACATTGGACTATCGCCGCATCATAGCTGCCTATCCCCAAGCCTTGCAGATAGAATGGAGCAATTTCCGCGAACATCCCTACTACACGGTAAAGGACGGAAAAACAGAATTCTATATAGACGCAACAGACAGCTTGCCCCGTCCCTTACATCTCTCCGAAGACGAAATACGCAGAGGCATCGAAAGTATATATGCCTCTGACAGCACGGGCGCCAATGCTCCCATACCGATCCGGATGTCGCTGCTCGGTCACTTTGAAACATACTACCGTGATATGAGTAACATGTACCGCGGACGCCCCCAGCTGCCTGTCTGGAAAACTGTTGTGGAAGATGCCGACCGGAGCATCTATTATATCCATCCGGAAACAGGCATTATCCGCCATGTCGATACTTCATCCCGATGGAAGTACTGGTCATATACAGCCCTGCACCGTATGCGCCTACCCGGACTGAATTCCAACGCTGCCCTCCGTAAAACCGTTCTTTGGATATTACTGCTTGGGGGAAGCGCTGTATCTGTTACCGGTGTTGCACTAAGCATAAATTATTTGCGGAGAAAATGCCGCAGAAAGCGAAAATCAGAAAGATATATACAAAGATGAACAAGAGACAGGGAAAAGATACCTATAAATAGCTATTTCACACCTCAATATAACCATTTTTAAGTATTTTATCCGTCACAGAAAGTCCATACTTTTGCAAGTCTCTAAAAAGATAAAGACCCCGCATTATAATCCTAATAAAAATAGAATGACTTTCTTTATACGAACATTATTATTTTTCACCGTCTACCTGTTTCCCATTGCTATGGCAGCCCAGAACAAAGTTGTCATATCCGGTACCGTCACCGACAAGCAAGGTAATCCTCTGCCATTGGTAACTATTGCCGTAGAAAACTCATCCATAGGCTATCAGACTATCAAAAGGACAGTCAGTATCCAACAAAGTAAAACCATAGATTTCATATTGGAAGAAAATGCCGTGGCACTTAAATCCATTGAAGTATATGGCAAATCGCAAACGCAAAAGATGAAGGAGAGCGCACTTGCTGTCAATGCAAAGAGTTTCCACGTCAGCACCATTGAAGGTTATCCTACATTGGAAGCTACCTTGCTGCAACTGAAAGAAAACCGCGTCAAGGCAGTTACACTGGTACCCTTGCTGTTGGTGTGCGGCAATCACACCAAAGAAGATATAGCCGGTGTATGGAAAACGGAACTGGAGAAACAAGGCTACCGGGTAAATGTACGCATGCAGGGATTGGGTGAAAACAAGGCTATCCGGCGGATATACATAGAGCATATTAAAGCCATGCTAAACGATTGATAAACAGCGTCTGTAAAAGGGCTACACCTTTTACCCCTCAGGGCTACACCCTTTGTACCGGATGGCTACACCCTTCCGGGTAAAGGGTGTAGCCCTTTTTAAAACAGACATTGTCATTTCATTTTTCGGTTATCTTGAATTAATATTCTATCTTTGCCGATAGCGAAGATAAGCTGCACCTCAGCATAAAAAATGAACAAGTTCATTTTATACTGCCCACGGTTTGCATTATCTTTGCACGCAACAGAATACTTATTATAAATGAAGCAGTCCAGAATCATTGTTGCCGGCATCGGACCGGGCAACGAAGCAGACATTACTCCCGCCGTAATTTCCGCTTTGCAGGAATCAGATGTAGTAGTGGGATATAAATATTATTTTCAATTTGTCACTCCCCATCTTCGTCCCGAAACGGAATGTATAGATACCGGTATGAAACGGGAACGTACCCGTGCCGAGCAAGCATTCGAACTGGCTGAAGAGGGAAAGACCGTCTGTGTCATCAGCTCCGGTGATGCCGGGATTTATGGCATGACACCCCTTATTTATGAAATGAAGCGGGAACGGAACAGTACCGTAGAGATTGTTTCCCTGCCGGGTATCAGTGCTTTTCAGAAAGCCGCCTCCTTGTTGGGCGCTCCCGTAGGCCATGACTTCTGTGCCATTTCACTTTCCGACCTGATGACCCCGTGGGAACGCATTGAGAAAAGAATCATCGCCGCTGCCGTTGCCGATTTTGTGACCGCCGTCTATAACCCCAAAAGTGAAGGACGTTACTGGCAGCTTTACCGTCTGAAGGAACTTTTCCTGCAAGAAGGACGCATGCCGGAAACCCCTGTAGGTTATGTACGCCAGGCAGGAAGGCCGGAACAGGAAGTGCACATCACTACATTGGAAAATTTCAATCCCGAAGAGGTAGATATGTTCACCGTAGTACTGATAGGCAACTCACAATCCTACGAATGGAATGGGACTTTCATCACTCCGAGAGGATATTACAGAGAAGGGATTCCGGCCGATAAACCTCAGCTTCAAGGTTCCAGACCTCAACTTCAGAGTTCTGAACCTCAGCTTCAGCCCAACAAAGGGCAGGATATCATGATCCGTAGTTTCCGCACCATCGAAAAAGAATTGAAGCATCCCGATATTCCTCTCGACCATAAATGGGCTTTGTTGCATGCCATACATACTACCGCAGATTTCGAAATGGAGAACCTTTTGCAGACAGATAAAGGCGCCGTCGCTTCCTTGTATCAAGGCATTGAAAAAGGCCGTATCCGGACGATTGTCACCGATGTAACCATGGCGGCCAGCGGCATCCGCAAAGGAGCTCTGCAACGCCTTGGGATGGAAGTAAAATGCTATCTTGGTGATCCCCGTACGGCCGGAATGGCAACAGAAAAAGGCATTACAAGAACCCAGGCTGGTATCCGGCTGGCTGTAGAAGAACATCCGGACGCCCTGTTCGTATTCGGCAATGCCCCGACGGCATTAATGGAATTATGTGACTTGATACGCAAAGACAAAGCACATCCGGCAGGAATCATTGCTGCACCTGTGGGCTTTGTCCATGTACAAGAATCCAAGCACATGGTGAAACCGTTTAGCCGCATACCGAAAATCATAGTGGAAGGCCGCAAAGGCGGCAGCAATTTAGCGGCAACTTTAGTGAATGCAGTATTATGCTTTAATGATGCGGGGCAGTTGCGCCCGGGGAGGGATGTGTGAGGCAGCGTTTTATTATCATAGGAATGGACGACAACCGGGAACCCTTTTTCCCACCGGAAGTAATGACCCTCATACGGCAAGGAAGAATATTCTCGGGCGGCATACGGCATAGGGATATAGTAAAGAAGCTGTTGCCGGAATCTTTCGAATGGATTCCTATCACCGTACCATTGGAAAACGCATTCTCTTGTTATAAGAAAATTTTTACAGAGAAAAAGGAAGAAGCCATCGTCGTTTTCGCATCCGGGGATCCGTTGTTTTTCGGCTTTGCCAACACCGTAAAACGTAAACTGCCGGATGCTGAAATCCGCCTGTATCCTGCATTCAATTCCTTGCAGACACTGGCCCACCGGCTCGTTATGCCATACGATGACATGCGCACCGTCTCCCTCACCGGACGTCCTTGGCAGGAGTTTGACCGTGCCTTGATAGAACATGCTCCCAAAATAGGAATTCTCACTGACCGTGAGCATACTCCCGCAACGATTGCCGCCCGTATGTTAGAATATGGTTATTCCCATTATACAATGTATATAGGCGAACATCTGGGCAATCCCGAAAAAGAGCGCGTCCGCAGTATGACACCCCAAGAAGCCGTCCACAGTTCTTTCGAACATCCCAATAATCTTATTTGCAACATAGAGAGCCGCCCTTCATCAAACAACAATTATTTCGGTATTCCCGATGAAGAGTTCGCTCATCTGGACGGACGTTCCCGCATGATTACCAAAGCCCCCATCCGTCTGCTCACCTTGCAGGCCTTGGAGTTGAATCATCGTCATGTGTTTTGGGACATAGGTTTCTGTACCGGTTCCGTATCAATCGAAGCCCGGCTGCAATTTCCGCACCTAAGGGTAGTTTCCTTTGAAGTACGTGCCGAAGGAGAAAAATTGATGGCCACCAATTCCCGCCGTTTCGGCGCACCGGGCATTACGGCTGTCATCGGTGATTTCCTGCAAACGGATACCGGACACTTTCCCCGTCCGGATGCCGTCTTTATCGGCGGACATGGAGGACATCTGAAGGAGATGCTGGCAAAAATAAAAGAAACACTCCAACCCGGAGGATGCATCGTATTCAACTCCGTATCGGCAGACAGCAAGGCCGCCTTTCTTGAAGGTGTACAGGCCGCCGGTATGACACAACATCCCTCCATCCGTATTGCTTTAAACGATTATAATCCCATTGAAATTATGAAAGCCACGCTTTCTTAAATATACATCAAATATGAAAACAGCCATTATCCTCATTTCCGAAGCCGGCTTGAACGTTGCCGAATTATTACACAACGAACTTTCCGAATCAGAAATATTCACTTCACAACAGCAAGACGGCTGTACGCACATCGATTCTGCCGGCAGTTTTGTGGCAGAGCACTTCCATCACTATGACGCACTGATTTTTATCGGAGCCATGGGAATCTGTGTACGTGCCATCGCACCTTGCGTGAAAAACAAATATACCGACCCCGCAGTAGTCTGTGTAGATAGCACCGGACGATATGCCATCTCCGTTTTATCCGGTCATATAGGTGGAGCCAATGACCTTGCCAAACAAGTAGCGAATATTCTCGGCGCCGAACCGGTAATCACTACTCAAAGTGATCTTACCGGCATGTGGGCACTCGATACTTTTGCCCAACGTTTCAACTGGTTCCCTGTTATCAACGCCGACCTTTCCACTCTTCTGATGGCCGAACTGGCAAAAACTCCTGAAGAGAAAATGAAAGCCTGCATGAACGAGCATATCAGCCTTTTTGTTTCAAAAAAGCCCACTGCCCTGCTGCTTACCGTCCACGACGAAGGAACAGACTGGTTAGAAGCCAATCTGCCCTCTCATGTAGAAGTGTTCTATCGGGTACAAGACATTAAAGCCTCCCGTTTCAGACTAATTCTGTGCGTATCTCCGCAAATCCCTAATTTTCCGGAAATACCTTTAATATGCTATGTGCCGCGTTCCGTACATCTCGGTATCGGACTTGCCCGCCAAGCCGGACCTACCCGGAAGGTGCAAGAGGCTATACAAGAGACATTGAGAGAATACGGCATCCCCCTGCAGGCTATAGCATCCATCTCTACCATTGACGCCAAAAAGAATGAACCGGTAGTGAAAGCACTCAAAAGGAAGTACCCGGTACGGTTTTATACAGCCGAAGAGTTGTCCCGGATCCATGTGCCTCACCCCAGCAAAACAGTCATGAAGCACATGGGAACTCCCAGTGTGAGTGAAGCAGCAGCATTACTTTCCGCAGGCGGAAGATTGCTGATGCCCAAGAAGAAGGGAACCAACTATACCGTAGCAGCTGCGCTCGATTCAAGATTCATCCGCAGCGGACACATCGAGATTGTCGGTGCCGGTCCGGGCGATCCCGATTTAATCTCCGTACGCGGCCGGCAGATGTTGGAAAAAGCCGATCTCATTCTGTATGCAGGCAGCCTTGTCCCCCGCGAACTGACGCTTTGTGCCAAACCGGGTGCTACAGTCCGTAGTTCAGCCTCCATGGATCTGGAAGAACAGTTCTCTCTGATGAGGGATTTTTATGACAGAAACAAATTCATAGTCCGTCTTCATACCGGTGACCCCTGTATCTATGGAGCCATCCAAGAGCAAATGAATTATTTCGACCGATACGGTATGAACTATCACATCACGCCCGGTATCTCTTCTTTCCAAGCTGCCGCAGCGGCACTGAAGTCACAGTTCACCATCCCCGAAAAGGTACAGAGCATCATCCTTACACGCGGGGAAGGACGCACTCCCATGCCCGAACGCGAAAAACTGCATCTCATGGCACGTTCACAGAGCACCATGTGTATCTTTCTCAGTGCCGGCATTGCCGAACAGGTACAGGAAGAACTTTTGCAGGAATATCCGGAAAACACTCCTGTCGCCGTCTGCTATCACCTGACTTGGAAAGACGAACGTATCTTCCTCGGAAAACTAAAAGAACTGGCCGCCATCGTGAAAGAAAACAACCTGACACTGACTACCATGATTGTCGTAGGCGAAGCCATCGGTAACCGTGAAGGATTGTCGCGTCTCTATGCCCACGAATTCAAACATTTATTCAGAAAATAAAACAATTAAATTATGATTCTCGTATTAGGCGGAACCACCGAAGGACGCATCGCTGTCAAAACTCTTGAGGAGGCTGGAAAACCATTCTATTACTCCACCAAAGGAGACGAACAGGAAGTGCTTCTGCACAACGGTATCCGTTTGCAAGGTGCCATGGATGCAGAAAAAATGGAAACATTTTGCATCCAACACGGTATAAAACTGCTGATAGACGCTGCACACCCCTTTGCCGAGCAACTGCATAAAACCGTGGAACAGGTATCCTCTGCATCCGGTATTCCCGCCATACGCTTTGAGCGAATTTTCGTCCGGCACGATGAAGAGCACATCACCTGGTGCAAGAACTACGATGATGCTATCCGGTGGATAAAAAAAGAAGAGATACTCACCCTGCTGGCATTGACCGGGGTACAAAGCATCAGCAAACTGGAATCGCTCTGGAAAGAAAGTACCTGCTGTTACTTCCGTATTCTTGACCGCGACAGTTCACGGGAACTGGCATGCAAGCAAGGCTATCCCGAAGAACATCTCCGTTACTACCACTACGGAGAAGACGAACGGAGCCTGATGCAAGAACTCCATCCCGAAGCCATTCTCATCAAGGAAAGCGGTGTGTCAGGCGGATTTTGCGAGAAAGTAAAAGCCGCACAAGAATTAGGCATACGCATTTTTGCCATCTGCCGTCCCCAGACATCCGAAAAGTTCCATTACGTCAACGGCGAACACGGGCTACGTCGGATGGTAGAAAGGTTTCTGCCTGTTTTTTTCCCGTTACACAGCGGCCTGACCACCGGCACTTGTGCGGCGGCGGCAGCCGTAGCCGCCACCTGGGACATTTTCAATGTAGCGTTCACTCCCCGTCCATCAGAGTTTCCGGTAGTCCTGCCCAATGGAGAAACCATTCATGTGCCTGTGGAACCGCAGAAAAAGCGACCTCACTCCGGTATCTTGAGAAACGGTGACGGAATGTTCGAAACAAGCGCTACAGTCATCAAAGATGCCGGTGACGATCCCGATATTACGAACGGCGTGGAAGTTATAGCCAATGTAGCCATCCCTTTCCGTATGGATGACCCCTCATCGGGAAAGTCACCGGTGCAAGAAGATTATGATATCATCGTTTGCGGCGGTGAAGGCATAGGCATCGTCACTATGCCCGGCCTGGGCCTTGAATTGGGTTCACCTGCCATCAACGCTACTCCACGCAAAATGATAGAAGACAATGTAAGGCGCTGTCTTGAAAAAATCGGCATATCCAAGCAACCCAATCCTATAGTGGTAACCATTTCCGTACCCAGCGGAGAAGAAATCGCAAAACGCACTTTCAACCCGCGTTTAGGAATAGAAGGAGGTATTTCCATCATCGGCACATCGGGCATCGTAAAACCTTTCTCTTCCGAAGCATTTATCAATTCCATCCGTAAATCCATGGAAGTGGCACGTGCCACAAACAGTCCGCGCATAGTCATCAGCTCCGGAGCCAAAAGTGAAAAATACATCAAAGCATACTACCCCGACCTTCCGGCGCAGGCATTTGTACATTATGGCAATTTTATCGGTGAAACTCTAAAAATAGCAGATACACTGGAACTGCCCCAAGTCACTCTTGGAGTAATGATAGGCAAAGCCGTGAAATTGGCAGAAGGTAACTTAGACACACACAGCAGGAAAGTAGTGATGAATAAGCATTTCATACAGGATATAGCCCGACGGGCCGGATGTAGCGAAGCTGTCCTTAACCGTATCGGACAAATAAATATGGCTCGCGAGCTTTGGGACATCATTCCGGCAGACGAACTGGCTATTTTCTCTAAAGCATTAATCGGGCACTGCCTGCAACACTGTGCCCCACTGCTGCCCAAAGGAGAACTGACCTTATTATTAATAACTGAAAACGGAAAAATTTACGTATGAGGAAGATTATCATTATTATCTGTTTCGCAATGGCTGCACTGGCAAGTTCAGCACAAAGCCCCATCTCTTTCCACGCAAAGGCAGGAATCGGCACTTCCAACTTCTGGGGAAAACACTCAAGCAGTGAAACCAGAATAGCGTACAAAGCAGGTATCGGTGCAGAATATGCACTCAGCCGGACTTGGGTAGTGCAATCTGCCCTGGAATTCGTATCCATAGGCGGTAAAGACGAAATAAAGTATGGGAAAGCAGACATGAACGAATTATATTTGCAAATACCCGTTATGATGGCTGCCCGTCTCACCTTGAACAAGAACTATCACATCTCATTAAGTGCCGGTCCTTATGTTGCAATCGGACTGGGTGGAAAGACCTCCGGCGAGAGGCATGACTATACCGGTAGCCACCATTCCAACGATTATCGTTTCAAGCTGGATACTTTCGGAAGCATGTTGGACAACAACATGGGAAACCAACGTTTCGATACAGGTATCGCTATGGGACTGGCGTTTGAATATCACCGGTTTGTTATCGGCGCAGAAACCCAAGTCGGATTTGTCACCGTCAACAAACAGTTGAACCTGATGATGAATCCTGACGGATACAGCGAATACCTGCCTAGGAACTTTGCCGCATTCTTTACGGTAGGCTACCGGTTCTGATCAGTTGTCTTTAACCCGTTCCAAAAGTTCTTCGATGGTACCTACCCTTACCTCCTGTCCTCCGGGCAGATGTAACAGGAAAGTGCCATCTCCTTTCAAGTCTCCGGTTTCTATACAGATGTCTGACGTCACATTCCGATTAGCCAATATGCCATTGCGCTGTAAGGCCTTGCGGACCATAGCATATCTCTGCCCATGCCCGACCAGATGTATCTGTGAGGTATATTCATTATCTACCCGGAACAGACCAGTCTCCAAGTCAAAAACAATACCTTTGCGGGCAAAGAAATTGCTCAGATTACCGTTCAAGGAAAGATCCTCGGGAGTGCCTATAGTCACTCCGTTCATCTTATCCATCAGCCAGATCTTATCGGCTATCTGCAGGGCCAGTTCCAAGTCATGGGTAGATAGAAAGATGGTCTTGTCAGTTTGACGGCTCAAGTGATGCAACAACTGCATCATTTCCACCTTGCTGGGAAAGTCAAGAAAAGCAGTGGGTTCATCCAAGTAGATAACCGGAGTTTCCTGTGCCAGTGCCTTGGCTATCATCACCTTCTGGCGTTCACCGTCACTCAAGGTATGAACCATACGATGTGCCAAATGCGGAATACCCACCAAAGCGACTGAGTGCTCTACCACTGCCCTGTCTTCTTTGGATAGAGTACCCCAGAAGCCGGTATAAGGGCTGCGTCCCAAGCCTATCAGTTCGGTCACGGTCATATTTCGGATATCACATTTCTCCGTAAGAACCACGCTAATGACCCGTGAGAGCTGTTTATCCGTATAATCTCCAATCTCTTTCCCTTGAATGCGTATCTCCCCCCCTAATTTGGGTTGGAAAGCGGATAACGTACGAAGCAAGGTTGACTTCCCTACTCCATTGGCACCTAACAAACAAGTCAGTTCACCCCCGTTGATATCGGCACAAATGCCGCTTGCCACAACTTTCACGTCTCCCTTGCCGGGATAACCGATGGAAAGATTCTCTATATGTATGGTTCCTTTATTCATTCAATTCTCCTTTCCTTTTTCTAAAAAGCACGGAAGCCACTACCGGAGCACCTACCAGTGCAGTCACAGAGTTTACCGGCAAAGCCCCCTCAAACCCCGGCATACGGGCTATCAAATTACAAACCAGTGCCAAGGCAGCTCCTACCAACAAAGTGGCAGGCATCAATATCCGATGATCGGAAGTCTGAAAAATGGCACGGCATAAATGAGGTACCGCCAGACCGATAAACATAATCGGTCCGCAATAGGCCGTTACGATTGCCACCAACACACCGGAACAAGAAATGACGAGCAAACGCGCCCTTTTGATATTCAGCCCCAAATTGCGCGCATAGCCATCTCCCAACAACAATAGGTTCATGGTCTTTATCAACAGAAAAGAGAGGGGCAACAACACTGCCATAATGCACACAAAGAGAGTCATCTGATCACCGGAAACACGGGCAAAACTACCTAATCCCCAAATGACATACGCACGTATATCCTCTTCCACGCTGAAATATTTCAATACACCGATAATGGCGCTTGCCACATAACCTATCATCACGCCGATAATGAGCAACGTTACATTGCCCTTCACTTTCTGAGAGACATATACGATAAGCGCCATGACCGCCAACGCACCGATAATGGCAGCTATGGACAAAGCGACTTCTCCCATATATCCCAAGCGGCTCAATGCCACTCCGCCCATGGCTCCGGACAGCAACACCACACAAGCTACCCCCAAGCTGGCGCCCGAACTGATGCCAAGTACCGAAGGTCCCGCCAATGGGTTGCGAAAGACCGTCTGCATCTGCAAACCGCTTACTGACAGTCCGGCTCCGGCCACTAAAGCCGTCAAAGCCTGCGGCACACGGGATTTCCAAATAATATTGCTCCAGATAACCTCTTGATTGCTCATTGTATCCGGATTGGCAGCCGTACCTGTCCCCCATAAAAAATCCCATACCCTGCTTAAAGGAATGTGAACAGACCCCAACAGCAGATTCAACAGGAAAAACAAGAAAATAGACGCCAACAACAAAAGCATCAACAATAACACAGGTCTTTTCATTATTTCAAACGCTCATAGTAAGTGGGTTTATAATCAGGCAGCAAATCAGGATGGAATGCATGAATCAAATCTTCCAAAACAATTTCCGGTTCCATGGGCATACTTTCGTAAAAAGGATTCTCACGCATATTGCAATAAACAACTCCCTTTTCGCGAAATGCACGGAAGTCAGCATAACGGGGATCCAGAGATTTCAACGCATCGTACGAAAAAGTCCCGTCATAACTGTTCACTATGCGCCAGAAATCCGCACTTTCAGCCTGGTTATATACCGTTTCAAAATCCAGCGTGACACCGCCCGAACGGGGATCATCCTTCAAGAAATAGTCCGCACCCGCATCACGGAACAATTGGGCAAGAAAGCTCTTTCCGCCCACCGCATACCAATTGCCTCCACGTATCTCACCACTGAAAACCACCGGGCGTTTCCCTACGTTTGCAGCCAGTTCCTTCAGTTCATTATATCTCTTTTCAATAGCTGCAAACTTTGCATTTGCCTCCGCTTCCTGCCCTATAAACATGCCGATGAATTTAATCCATTCGGCTTGTCCCAAAGGAGTCATTTCTTTATAGCCCAAATGGGGAACCAGAGGAATGCCAATCTCACGCATGGCATCATATCCTCCCCGCTTGAAAGGAGAGATGAAGATAACATCCGGATTCATGCTCATTATCACCTCATTATCAAAATTTCCTTCGATACCGATTTTAGCTGTCTTGCCGGACTTCAAACGCTCATTCATCTCCTTATTAAAGAGATGGCGGGTGCTGGTGATACCCACAACATAATCACAGGCGTCCAGACGGATAAAATTGGAGAGTTGCAGGGAGGTCATGCACATGACGTGTTTCACCGGAGTTTCAATCACCGTATAATTTTCCGGAATGCCGGATGGTTTCCTTCCTTTCGGAACCAAAGCATAATGGAAAGTATTGCCGTTCTCTTTCTGGGGATCGCAGATATCTATCAGACGGACATCACCGGAAAGATATTCCACAGAATACCCTTTTGCATAAACAGGTACAATAACAGTAGCCGAGTCGGCAACCGTAACCGTTGAAGAACCAACGGAAACGGATTCTACAGATGTTTGCCTTGATTTTGATCCACACGCCGCTACGCATAACACACAAAAGAAGGCCGTGGCAATAACCGGTATTCGAGTCATGATTATTTGAGTTATATGAAATTCCGGGCACAATATTCGTCAATTTTAAGGAGATACGCAAACTTTATCCACCCAAAGTGCCAATAAGCAGTGAAAGGCAAACCATGCTCCACGCTTCCCAAATCGGGTACCCACACTTCGGGAGTGGCCACAAGGAAAGAGAGCGTGCCGACAGTCATGACAATAGCCAATGCAGCTCCCGCCTCTATACGCTCATGAATAACCTTTAGAGGAGAAGGCAGTCCGCAAGAAGCAAAAAGGTTGGATAAAGTTTTTGGGGAACGAAACAGAATATCGGCATAATCCTGCACCTGTTTCTTCTCCTTAAAATTCTGAACAAAGGTAAGCAATATCTTGTTTACTACCGATTATTTCCTCACTTTTGCATCCGCATATTTATGAAAGTGATAACTCATTTATGAAAGTGATAACTCATAATTCCATATTCCGTATGAACCCTATCCTATTTGTGTCTCTCGGTCCGGGCGAACCGGAACTGATTACTGTCAAAGGCCTGAAAGCCTTGCAAGCAGCGGACTGTATCTTCTGCCCCGAAACTCAGACAAGAGACGGACGCACCCTCTCACGGGCTGCGGGCATCATGCAACAACTGGATATTCCAAACAGCAGTATCCGCCGTTTTACACTGCCCATGAGCAAACTGCGGGAAGAAGCCTTGAATGTGTATGACCGGGTCTATGCAGAAATAGTCCTATTATATAAGGAGAACAAGAATATTTGCATCGTTGCCGAAGGAGATGCTGGATTTTATTCCTCCGTACACTATATTTTCGAGAAACTACAGGCCGGACATATTCCTGTAATGCATATAGCCGGCATACCTGCCTTTATTGCTGCCGGTGCATTGGGCGGACTACACATCGCCAGCCGGGAAGAACGCCTGACCGTCATTCCCGGCATCACCACCACAGAAGAAATCGAGAAATTGGTAGAAGAAAAAAGCACCGTCGTCATCATGAAACTGTCCCAATGTACAGACGAAGTACACCGCTGCATCCGTCTGCATCCGGAATACCGGTACCATTATTTTGAAAATGTAGGAACTCCGGAGGAGAAATATTTAAATGACAATCATCGGATAGAAACCCTCCGTTTCCCCTATTTTTCATTATTGATCATTCGCAAGGATAGCTTTTAAGCCCAATTTAATACTATTTCGCACATCATAAACAGCATTTTAATGAAAATGGATTACCTTTGCCCCGTTATAATATAAAAAATAGGAACATGAAGAAAGTCGCTTTTTATATGATGATGCTGGTCATGAGCATTGGCTACGCTTACGCACAAGGCCAAGCAGAAATTAAGTTTGAACAGACTACACATGATTTCGGAACTTTTTCCGAAAACAATCCGGTCGTATCTTATACATTCAAATTCACCAATATCGGTGATGCACCGCTAGTAATCCACCAGGCTGTTGCCTCCTGCGGATGTACCGTACCCGAATATACGCAGGAACCGATACTGCCCGGAAAGACCGGTACCGTAAAGGTGACCTACAACGGAGCAGGCAGATATCCCGGACACTTCAAGAAGTCCGTTACTTTGCGCACCAATTCCAAGACGGAAATGCTGAGACTGTTCATTGAAGGTGATATGACAGCCAAAGACGCAAAATAAACGTTTTTACGATATAGAATAAAGGAGAATTTTTCAATTCTCCTTTTTTTTTGCTTTCTTTGAACCCCATAAAGGAAGTTATCGAAATACGAAGAGACAGTTTCTTCCATGGAAACGAGCAGAACTAACTCTAATAAAAATATATCGAACTATGAAACAAGAAGAAGAACCGATTACCGGATTACCGGAAAACGCGTTCCGCGAATTGAAGCCGGGCGAAGTCTATAACCCACTGATGAGCCCCGACAAGAAGTACTCCGAAGTAAACTTTTGGTCAGTATCATGGGGTATTGCCATGGCCATCCTCTTTTCGGCTGCCGCAGCCTATCTGGGTCTGAAAGTAGGGCAAGTCTTTGAGGCCGCCATTCCCATTGCCATCATTGCCGTTGGTGTATCCGGCGCAGCCAAACGTAAAAATGCATTAGGAGAAAATGTCATCATCCAATCCATCGGTGCCTGCTCCGGTGTAATCGTGGCGGGAGCCATCTTTACCTTACCCGCTTTGTACATCCTTCAGGAAAGTTATCCCAAAGAAATTACCGTAACCTTTGCACAAGTATTTATCAGTTCCTTATTGGGTGGTGTGCTGGGTATTCTCTTCCTCATTCCTTTCCGAAAATATTTTGTAAGTGACATGCACGGCAAATATCCTTTTCCCGAAGCTACGGCAACCACGCAGGTGCTTGTTTCCGGTGAAAAGGGTGGCAACCAGGCAAAACCTTTATTGATGGCAGGTATCATTGGTGGTCTGTACGACTTTATCGTGGCTACTTTCGGTTGGTGGAACGAGAACTTCACAACCCGCGTCTGTGGCTTCGGCGAAATGGTAGCTGAAAAGGCAAAATTAGTATTCAAGGTCAATACAGGAGCTGCCGTACTCGGTCTGGGATATATCGTCGGATTGAAGTATGCTTCCATCATCTGTGCCGGTTCACTGGCCGTGTGGTGGATTATCATTCCCGGCATGTCTTTAATCTGGGGAGACAGCGTGCTGAACCAATGGAATCCCGAAATCACGGCAACCGTAGGTTCAATGTCACCGGAAGATATCTTTAACTACTATGCCAAAAGTATCGGTATCGGCGGTATTGCCATGGCAGGTATCATCGGTATCATCAAATCATGGGGTATCATTAAAAGTGCCGTAGGACTGGCTGCCAAGGAAATGGGCGGAAAATCCAGTGCAGAAGTAAATGTGAAGCGTACCCAACGTGATATTTCCATGAAGATTATCGCTGTCGGCTCCATAATCACCTTGATTTTGGTGGTTCTGTTCTTTTACTTTGATGTAATGCAGGGCAGTTTGACGCATACCATCGTGGCTATCCTGCTCGTAGCCGGCATCGCCTTCCTCTTTACCACAGTAGCTGCCAATGCCATTGCAATTGTAGGTACCAATCCGGTTTCCGGCATGACATTGATGACACTGATTCTAGCTTCTGTCGTAATGGTAGCTGTCGGTCTGAAGGGTCCGGAAGGCATGGTTGCCGCACTCGTCATGGGTGGTGTGGTTTGTACGGCTTTGTCCATGGCAGGCGGTTTCATCACTGACTTGAAAATCGGTTATTGGCTGGGAAGCACGCCAGCCAAGCAGGAAGCATGGAAATTCCTCGGAACCATTGTTTCTGCTGCAACAGTAGGCGGTGTGATGATTATTCTGAATAAGACATACGGCTTTACAAGCGGGCAACTTGCCGCACCACAGGCCAATGCGATGGCTGCCGTCATCGAGCCGTTGATGAATGGTGTGGGTGCTCCCTGGTTATTGTACGCTATCGGTGCCATACTTGCCATTGTACTGAATTTCTGCAAGATTCCGGCACTAGCCTTTGCCTTGGGCATGTTCATTCCGTTACAGCTGAATGTTCCGTTAGTAGTGGGCGGTGCCGTCAATTGGTACGTGACAAGCCGCAGTAAAGATGCCGCGCTCAATACAGAACGTGGAGAAAAAGGAACCTTATTGGCGTCCGGTTTCATTGCCGGCGGTGCATTGATGGGGGTCGTAAGTGCCGCTATGCGCTTTGGAGGCATCAACCTCGTAGAGGACGCATGGCTGCAAAACACTTGGTCTGAAGTATTAGCACTCGGCGCTTATGCTATCCTAATATTCTACTTCATCAAAGCTTCGATGAAGGTCAAATAACCTTTAAATAAAACGACCATGAAGAAGATTTTATTTTTATCTTTTTTATTCATAACAAGCATGTTGTCTGCACAAAAATCCATGGAACTACCTTTGTGGCCCAATGGTGCACCCAATGATAACGGACTGGATTCCAGTCCCTCCATAACAGTTTATCCCGCAGGAAAGCCGAACGGGTTGGCCATCATTATGTGCCCGGGAGGTGGTTATAGCGGCCTTGCCATGCATCATGAAGGTCATGATATGGCCTCTTGGTTCAACACGCAGGGAATCACCTATGTTGTTTTGAAATACCGCATGCCAAACGGGCATTATGAAGTACCACTTTCAGATGCGGAACAGGCTATCCGCCTTGTACGCGAGCATGCTGCCGAATGGAATATCAACCCTCAACGGGTAGGCATCATGGGAGCTTCCGCCGGCGGACATTTGGCGGCTTCGCTTGCTACTTTATACAGTAGTGACAAGACACGCCCTGATTTCCAGATTCTATTCTATCCAGTTATCTCTATGGTGCCGGGCGTTACCCACGGAGGTTCCCGTAAATCTCTCCTTGGAGAAAATCCCTCACAGGAACTGGTACAGAAGTATTCCCTTGAAAGACAGGTCTCATCACGCTCTCCGCAAGCGTTTATCATGCTCTCCTCTGATGACGGTGCCGTACCTCCTATCAACGGTATCGGTTATTTCCTGGCCCTGCGCGACCAAAAAGTTCCCGCCAGCCTGCATGTCTATCCTACCGGTGGACACGGTTGGGGTTTCCGCGACAATTTCACCTACAAACGTCAATGGACCGGTGAACTGGAAAAGTGGTTACGTGAGGGACTTATTGAGAAATAATTCAATAATTTAGAATTTTAATCCCTCCGGATTAAGCTTTTATGAAAAGGATGTAGTAAATTTGCTGCATCCTTTTCATTTTAATTAAAAGGTGTAGTTTTAATAATAATCAAAAGAGAAAACAATGAAAGTAATGACTAAACTTATGTTCAGTGCTCTCTGTGCTGTAGCAGTAATGACTTCAGCTTCTGCACAAGATAAAAGCGTTATGCTGAGCAATGGAATAAAGTATGTAGATGTTCCGTACGTAGCTCACACATTGGAAGCAGACGGTCCCGAAGAGCTCATCATCAACTGTGACGAGGTAGATTGTACTACCTTGGTGGAATATGTCTTGGCAGAATCCCTTACTCCCAAGCTGGACAATGGGGATATTTCCGAAAGTGCCTTCGCAGACAATCTGCAAAAAATACGTTACCGTAACGGCAAGATAGACGGTTATACCTCACGCCTGCATTACATAGCAGACTGGATTAACAACGGTGTGCGCAATGGTTTCCTGGAAGATGTGACAGCTGCCAACAGCGCTGACACTGAGAAACTCTCAATTTCTTATATGTCCACACATCCCCAACAATACAAGCAACTGGCAAACTCCAAAGAGAATGTTGCCAAAATGCAGGAGATTGAAAAGTCATTGTCCGGACAGACCGTTCATTATCTACCCAAAGCCAAACTTCCCGTTACCGGATTTCCTTGGATTAAAGACGGTGATATCATTGCCATCACCACCAATACTCCGGGATTAGATGTTGCCCATTTAGGTATTGCCTTCTATGTAAATGGCAAACTTACTTTGTTGCACGCTTCTTCCACTCAGAAGAAAGTGGTTGTTTCAAAGGTGGCTTTGTCGCAAATGTTGCAAGATAATAGCAAATGGACGGGAATCAGAGTATTGAGAATGAAGAAATAAGTAGGGATATCTTCCTGATAAAAAATGCCGATAAGTATGATTTTACTTATCGGCATTTTTTATCAGGAAGAATATGTTTTACAAATCCCTATAGGATGTTTATGCTCTACAATAGGCACCCCTTTATCTCTTCCACAATATAGTGTACGTCCTCATCCGTCACCCATGGGCCACTGGGCA
>OGLE01000683.1_pt1 | contig 32268 bp, 23 predicted proteins | sample 1572671 | NCBI WGS metagenome assembly OGLE01 (sample SAMEA2581923, study PRJEB24529) | metagenome | biome: Human gut stool | place: China | collected 2011 | reverse complement strand
AATTGCAAATGATTCTTGCATTCATTTAGATGCAATTAAATTTCAAGTTCCAACCTTAATGTACACATTTAGTAAATTAGGTTTTTCTGATCAATATAGTTTCGTTAATTCCAAACTTGTGAAATATATACGGTCTTATGAAGATTTGGAAAAGATTATAGTTGATAAATCTTTTTATATTCCGGCAGATGATATAATAAGGCTTTTTGATAATTCGTATAAAAGAGAATATGAAGGGAATGTTTCTCTTCTGATAGCCAATATAATTAATGAAGACTTTGATAAAACCTTTTATTCTCAACTGAAGTTGAAACAGATAACGGATGGAAGAATTTCTTATTTTCAAACTTCTGAATGTTAAAATATCGGTCAAGTATTTGGTTTTTCAATGTATCATTCTGATTTCTAGAATATATAAGTTGGCAATTAAATCTAAAACATATTATTATATAACCAAATGAATATTGGTATTATTATTCAAGCGCGAATGGAATCAACCCGTTTGCCTGGCAAAGTTCTGAAGCTGTTTTATGGGGGTAAGACGCTTATTGAGGTGCTACTTGAAAATTTGCACAAGATTGATAAAACGAAGATTATTGTTGCAACCTCTGTAAATAGTAGCAATGATCAGTTAGAGATTTTTCTTTTAGAGAAAGGAGAAGTGGTATATCGTGGTTCTGAGAATGATGTTCTTGATCGCTTCATAAAAGCTGCTGAAGCGAATTATGTAGATGGAATCATTCGTATTTGTTCGGATAACCCTTTCATGGATTGGCATGGAGTGGCTGCACTTATTGAGAAAGCTCAAAATAGTGATGCTGATTACATTGGTTTTCGTATAAATAATACTCCTTCTATCAAAACTCATTTTGGTTTTTGGGGGGAATTTGTAAAACTTAGTGTACTTAAACAAGTGGCAGCATCTACAGAAAAAGGAACACCTGCACATGAACACGTGACTGTTCATGTTTATACTCATCCAGAAGAATATAAATTTTGCCGGTGCAGCCTTCCGCTTTTTCTGCGATGTAGTCGTAAAGCGTTTCTGCAGTACGAGTGTTGCGGAAGCGCATGGACTCAAAATTGGCCTGAATAATGTTCTGTGCGGGAATGTTGCGCTGGAGGAGCACGTCCTTGATCTGACCGAGAAGGACTGTTTTTCCACAGCGCCGGATTCCAACCAAAACTTTGATCAGATCCTGATCGATAAAAGGAATGATCTTATCCAAATAACTTTTGCGCAGAACCATCGTGCATCACCTCATATTCTTATCTTAGCATACAATTATTGTTGTGTAAACAGTATTGTGCTTTTCTATTAAATAAAAATAGCTGAAACGCGAATTTTGTATTCTTATAGGCGTACAAAAATTATGCTGCATGGATAATGGTAAACCTGCGGCTGCTTACATTCTTGCTGTACCGATTGAAAATATCGGGTTGTTCTTTCTTCAAACGCTGGGAGTCTACCCGTTTACTTTCGGAGGATACCCAGGACACCTTGTAGCCCGGTGCTGTACCATAGGCGGCGTCCTGCATCTCCAACTTCACCTGCTGTTCAATAGAGGCTTTTTCCTGCTCTAGCTGTTCGATCTGATCAGAAAGCTCCTGCCGCTTATCCAACAGGTCGCGGATGGGATTCAGATCGGCAGTTTTGTTTCGATCATCTGCAGAGTACAGCTGATTGATCTGCTGTGTATCCCCCTCGCTTCCGGTAGGTACAGGCGGAATTTCGGGCATCACGTTGTATTTCCAGAAGTGCTCTTCCTTGGCAATGAGGTTGTTCAGAACTTCTTTGTCGGTTGTGATCTTGTGAATCACCAGTTCCTTCCCGAAAATCAGAGCAGCAATGTACCAGCAGTCAAAACCGCTGACAGCCAGATAGTGATTGACCTGAGCCATGTAATGTGCAGGGATTTTCCCATCAGCCCACTTGTCCGCAGAGAACGGTGAGACCGTTTTGCATTCCAGCCCGGCCTTCTGTCCAACGATCAGGCGGTCAAAGTCTGCCAGAAGCAGCGGATGTTCCTCGCTCTGGTAGATGGCATTTGCCCGGCGTACCTTCAGACCGGTTGTTTCGGTGAACCGTTGCGCTACATAATCCTCCAAATCACGACCCTGCCGCATAGCCTCGTTGTCGATATTTTCAGTGGTATCGCTGATTTTATCGTGGTACACCTGAAATGCCGAGCGGTAGGGATTCAGGCCAAGGATAGCCCCGGCATCCGTGCCGGTAATGCCGCATTTACGATAACGGAGCCAATCCTCTTTGGACAGGTTCAAAGTTGAAATCAATCTTTTCATGCGCTTTGCATCCTTTCTTTCATAATAGATTCGGCAAGAATGAAGTCATATTCCACCAAGTCTTTCATGATGGTGGAAAAGTCGGCAGCTAACGAATGGCAAGAGCCAACCCACAGGTCATAAAGAAAATCCAGAATATTATTTTGCACCCTGAGATGGTTCCAGTAGCGCTCCTCCAGTCTGCCCTCGGATTCCAAAACAATAATGGCGGTGCTGATGGTACTTTTCATCGTGATCTCATAAGCCATGGTAACGCTGATTTCAGAAGCACTCTTCTCAACGTTGTCAAAAAATTCCGTGAATTCCCTGAAAATGCGGTTGTTTACATCATTCATGGTTTGCTCCTTTATGCTGCGGCCAGCACCATCTTGTAGGCTTTGTCGATCATGGGGTTGCCCTCTGCGGTGCGCAGGAACAGGTTCTCGTTGTAGTTTTTGGTCTTGCGGAGAGGATCTGCGTGGGTAGCAAAATCGGAGACTGCGTTGATAAAGCGCCAACCGTTCTTGCCGATCCATTCCAGATCCGGCGCATTATAATAGCGAGCCTTCAGATCTTCCTGCAAGCGCAGGTTATTCTTCCGCTGGCAATCGGACAGGTCCTCAGAAATCGGGAAAAACTCATTGATGAACTCCTGCACCTTGTGATCGGATAAATCGATGCGAGCCAGCTCTTCGCCACGGTTGCCAAGTTCAACCATATAGTTGCTGGCCAGCTGCAGGGTTTCACGGGCATCCTGCACGCGGAGCAGAACATTTTCGGTGTGGCGTGCAGTCCAGCTGCGCTTTGCAGTATTCAGCGCAAGGTTCAGCGTATTCTGGCAGACTACACGGATCGGAGTCATGGCCACTTTCACACCAGAACTGCCGTCATGACTATTGAAGACTACAAGATATGGTACTACCTGATCTCCAGCGATAAGATATTTCCTCGGAAGCCTTGCCAGCATCCAGACCTTCTTGCCGCCCTGCAAAGAACCGGCAGTTTCGTAAGTGACGCCCTCGCCCAACAGGTCATCGGTGAACTGAAATGCTTCTTCGTTCTGCACAATGCGGTAGCGGTCGGATACCACACCCAGAACAGCATCATCAGTGCTGCGGACATTTGCGCGATAGCCGGGGATCATAGCACCCGTGCCGGAATAGATATTACGGCTTTCCACCTGCCAATCCAGACCGGCCAGTTCCAAGGCTTCACGGCTTGCAGGGGCATCCATAATGATACGGCCAAGGCCGTGCCAAGGGGTCTCACGGACAGAGAACATCGTTTCAACATTTGCGGGCATAGTAAAATCTCCTTTTCAGTGTATTTTGCTCAATCGTTGTTTTCCATTTCTTCAGCGATGCGGACGAGGACTTCCACCAGGACGGTGCCAACCTCTTTGACGATTTCGGACCAAAAGTTCATAATGCTTTCTCCTTTCTGCGCAGCTGCGCTTTAAAATACGATGGTAATAATGATAGTGATGGTGCGGAATAACAAAATGCTCACCTCCAGACATAAAAAAGCCCCTGAGTCTTTCGACTCAGAGGCTTTGAATCATGATTATTATATCTGGGTGAAAAAATCAAATTGCAAAAGGCCAGATTGGTCTTTGACTACGGGAATGTATGACAACTTAGAGGATTTTTTTCTTCAGAATCATCTGAATCTGTACAAGGTGTGTTTGAGTAAAAGTGATAGTGTCATTCCCAATGGGTACTTTTACAGGACCCGGAATGGAACCGTTAGTAGCCAAAATGGCTCGTTCGAATTTCTGGCTCCAAATAGTACCACTGCGAAGAGCTTCAAATTTTTTACTGCATTCTAGGCAAAGAACAAGCCGCATTTCAGGCCAGTAGAACTTTGGTTTGCTTTGCAGATTGTTGACTTCCATCAAATTATCTGGTTTCCCTGTTAAGCACATTTGGCAGATGCAGTAGGGTTTCCCGGGAGGCGTATAGCGACGCAAAATTTCCCGGCGAGCATAATTTTTATCGAAAAGCTCGGTGGTTCCGTTCTCCTGCTGTATGCAGTCAACGGTTCTTGTCCGTTCCTCTTTGATGATTCTTTGAAGAGGGGCATTATTTATAGAGTTCTGCAGAGCATTTAGATTGCGAATCGGCTCATTCGGAAACTCATCGGGTTCAATGAAATATTCTTGTTTCCGAAGTGCACCGAGATGGTATCTTTCCATTAGATCATTAGAAATCAATTGATGCTCCACACAGCTTTCGAGAATGTTTGCCCCATGTTTAAAATAATCGTCTTGGAGACTTTCGATATCATCCTCTGTTAATCGAGCGGTAATCTTCAAATCATCAAAGTAGACATCACAAAGTTCCTTGGTTCTGACAAATTGAGCAAAACGGCTGCACTCACCTGAACAGCGGCATGAAGGTACTATGCTGCCTGCAAAGTAGTTTTCTGCTTCATTGCATAGATAAATTTGCCCGATACGGATTTCACCGAGTTCGTTTTTAAGTGGAATGAGGCCTTTGTTTTTATCTTGACAAAGTACTTTCTCGCCCCACTTTTTGAAGTCGTTGTTCGATCGATACTCTTTGAGCAAATAAGTGTATAATGCAGATGGAGAATCGAATTGTAAATGTTTCTCCAAATTTTCGCAAAACAGTGATTCTCGGTAGCGCTCATCCATTTGATTCACAGAAATCTGAAATACTTTGAAAATTTCTTCAATATCCCGTCTGGAAATGATTTTCTCGCTCAACACGTAATACTGCGCTGGAGAAATTTCAGCTGTTGGATCGGTGTAAATGTTTTTCTCGTCAAATCTTACGTATTGAATTTCGCCGGGAATATCTCCTAGTACAGGGGTGACCGCAGAATTCCGAACTAAAGAGAGAAAGCTTTTTGAAAGAAAAGCTCTTTGCTCATAAAGATAATGCCAGAATTTAATTGCAAAGTCATCATCCATTTGAAATGCAGCGTGGCTCAGTAGAAACGAGGCAATTTCTTCTACAGGTGCTTCCTTGCACCCGAGAGCTTTGAGCTTTGAATCATACTTGACGGTTCGACTTGTATCAATAATCTGGTGTAGAGGCCGTTTCAAAAATGCACTTTTAGAAATGAGATCATACGCTTCTAAAGGGTAAAGGACAACAATATCTTTGGCAGAAACCAGAGGATGAACAGAAGATAACGTCGGGATAATCTTTGATGAAGAGAAAAAAAGAACTGGTTCAGGAAGTTTTTGGTTGTATTCGTTTCTTTCAAATAATTTGAAACTGGTGGTTTCTGCAAATCTGTTTGAGGTCCATTCAAGGCCGAGGTACTGCAGAGTACGTATCTTTAAATCCGGCGCAATTGTTTCCAATAGCTTGCGGTAACCTAAGAAGAGTTGCTGCCAGATTAACGTATTCCACTTGCTTGTCAAAATATCGTCACGAGAGGTTGTTAACTCGAATGGCGCATCAATATAGAGCGGAATATTTAGTTTGACGGTTGTGGGAAGACCACTGTAGATGCAACCTTCCGTATCTTTGGTGGGAAGATAGAAAACGATGTTCTGCTCACGGTCAATGATGCGCTGATGATTAGCACGTTCTAAAAGAAGGTTTTCATCTGTGACGCAAAATTGATAGCGGACCATGCGATAAACATATTTTATGTCATTGAGAAAAATGAGTCGCTGGTTTGGTTCATCTTCAATTCGAATATGAGTTTTTCCAATTCTGATATCTTTTAGTTTTCGAAGGCACAAGCACAGATGCAAAATATTGGACGGCATAAGAAGTTGTGAAGGCAATTCTTTTTCCAAATGAAGGATCATCGTGGTTCCGGTATCGGAGGAATCTCGACCATGAATGATATTGGGAACGGTCGGGTGACCTTTGGTAAGCAAAAAGTGAAAATCACCACTGTGAATTTCTACCTCAGAAGCTATAGAGAACACAGACTTAAAGCCAATGCCTTTTTCGCCGATAGTACACTCACCAGCAAGCTTCTTTTTGGTTGACTCACCAATGGCGGTGATAGCTCGTACGTTAGATTTAGTAAAGCCTTGCTCATTGTATTGGGTTGTGACGGATGTACCTTTGATATCAAGAGAAAATGTTGGAATAACTTGATCAGAGTAAAGACAGTCATCTGCATTTTGAAGAAGCTCGTTCAAAAAGCGATCATTGGAGTTGGTACTTGCATTTTTTAAAAGATCGATATAGTTTTGATATTGCTCTTTTCCGAGCGCAACGCGTTGGGATTCGCGAAGACCCCGAAGTAAACTCAAAAACTCAATATCCGGAAGTTCATTGTTGACATCGTTCAATGTACGAGAAACTTGCCGGTATTTCAGCTGCAGTCCAAAGAAACTTTGCTTCTGAGCATGACTGCACAGATCTGAAAGCGCCTCGAGAACATCACCTGATAGAATCAATACATTATCGGCAATTAAAAAATCAGTTGTTTCTAGATTCAGTATAATGCAGCGAAATTGAATTCTATTAAGGTATTCCTGTAAGCTGGATGGAAAACTTTCCAGTTCAAATTCTTCACCGGAAGGATCAATATGCAAAATATTAGCAGTATCAGGTGGATTAAATTGAACACGAAGTCCCGCAGGAAAGATTTGGTTTTTCTGGTTTGTACTTTTTCGCTGAAATGCTGCCATGCAGTTTGTGTGCTGGAACAGAGTGCACACTTGTGGAACGGATATTACCGCATCTGAAAGGGTAGAAACAAGCGTCTGCCAAGCATTGTCTTTCATCATAAGGTGATCTTCCAGATAGCAGAAGATTTCTTCTGTTGAAGCATTTAAATTGAACGCTTGTGAAAAGAGCATGTCACGAACGCGAACGATTTTCTTCATACCGAAGTCTTTGCTTTCGCCCAGGGGATATTGGAAAACTTCAAGTGGAGAATTCAGAAGTCTTGCTGCCAGAAGCGGCTTAGCTACAGGCATTTCTGTCTCAAAAAAGCAAAGCTCTCCTGCAGACTTAAAATTTCCCTGAAGAGATGGAAAAATCTTTTGATGAACAAAGCTCTGACCGGAAAGATCCTGACGATTCAAAGCGTGGGCCTTCTCATTATTCTGGACAAAGAAAGGCTCATTCCTTGCAGGTACATAGTAGGCAATACTACTGCCATAACGAGTGGAGTAATGCTGATATGCGCGATTCAGAAAGTCAGACAGAGAACTACAGCAGTGGACAAACCACTTGTTTTCTCCCTGTGGATCAATATGCTCCCGCGAAGCATCCAGTTTAAATGGAACATGACAGACAAGTGGAACACTCAAACGCATCCCGGTTGGCAGATAGGAGTAAAATGCACCCTGTTTGTTGAGCTTTGGCAGATCTTCCGGATCCGGAAACAGAAGCTGCATATTCAGAAACCGCTCTTCAAACTCAGTTTCCTCGCCATAGCGGGAAACACATTGCTGCCGATTGAATTTTATGGGCATCGTATAGCGGACGCATCGGATGGAATTGTTTAAATTGTATCCTTTCCTAGAAACAATATCTGCGCTGACAACAACCTCTTTTTCAAAGTGAAGATCATGCAGATCGTGCGCCTCTTTTTTTTCGAGGGACTCTCTTTGGGAAACATAAAATTCCAGCGAATCAAATTCATCGGTGAAAAAGCGAAGCTTTGTAAGCTTATTCAGAAAGAGAATAGGATTATTCTGTAAGACAGCATTTGGCCTGCCATACATTCTGGCAATTTTCTGATAGGTGTCCCGAATAACCGCTGGGTCAGCAAATAATGTCAGCTTTGTACCGTCAATTTCTTCATAGCGTTCATCATAAATCGGAATGGGCACGCAGAAGGCATCTCTATCAAGTGCAAACGAAAACTTTCCGCTTTGAATCCATACGCGGTGGGCCACGCCAAAAACGGATTTGAAGCCAATTCCTTTTTCACCAATCTGTACTTTTCCAGCTTGAATATTTTTTGCTGCTTCCGCAATTCCGGTAACTGCAAAAATATTAAGCGGTGTAAAACCTGTTTCGTTGTATTTTAGAATGATTCGACCGCTATTCTCACTGAATTTGATCTGTAACGAGGCGTTGAGAGGGTCTTGATAATCACAGTCATCTACATTCTGAATCAACTCGAAAATATAACGCAGACTGTTATCATAAACACCATCCTCACCTGTCGATAGCATAGACGTGAGTTGCTTTATGAAGTTTTTTCCATGTAATCTGTCGTTTGCCGCAATAGAAGAACGGAAACTATTAAGTAACTGCAAATAATCCTCGTGGTCTTCACGAGTCTGCAATTCGCTGACCGCAGTGTTTTTCAGGCCATCCTGTAGATTTATCAGTATCTTATTGGTAAAGTCTTCATAGTCAAGATGAAGATATGCCTCTTTAAGCTCCTGAAAAGTCATTTTTACCTCCGCACTTCAACAATGCCGTTTGCAAGAAGTTTCACATGCAGATCTGTCTGCCTAACGGCATCTTCAATTTTCTGAATCTTTTTTTCGCACAATTCCTGTGCGGCTTCTAACTGTGCAATTCTCATTGTTTTAATGCTTGCATCTGTTGTTGCCGCTATTTTTTCATTGATAGCGTGCTGCTGAACGTTGAGACTGCTCTGCAGGCTCTCGATCCGATAATCTGCAATGCTCTGTGTATCCTGAATCTGTTTCTTCCGTGCTTCCGTCCAATACTGCATTTGCTTCTGCTCCAGTGCTTTCCAGCGCACTGAGAAATCACCTGAAGCGGAGGCATCAGAAGATGCGTTCTGGAAAATATCAGTCAGCTCTCTTTCTATCGTTTCGTTCTCACAGACCTGGATGATCCTCATTTTGGGAGAAATGCCAACATATTGCCATGCATAAACAGCAAACGGGTAAGTGCCGGCAGGTAATTCATCCGACTGATACCGCAGGGAGAGATAAGCGCATTTTCTGGATGCAAAAAATTCTGCTGCCTGCCGGACAAGCGGATGCACAGCAGAAATCAGGGTAACATTCTCATTCTTTTCAGCAGAGAGCTTTGCCGCATCAGCACTGAATGTAATGGAAAGATTGGGCTTTGTACCTTTCAAATAACTGTCCCAGTGCCGTTTTAACGCAGAAGTCTGACCGGCAATCCGTTTGTAGTCTTCACGGATCGTCATTCTTGCGGCCGCAGACAGACGAAGATTCTTGATTTCACCATCGCCGAAAATGCAGGCCTTTCCGACACGTGCCGTCAAGTACTGCTGGACCAGCGAATAAATATTTTCAGCAGACAACCAGGGCGACTCTGCGTCCTGAATCTCCTGAGAAATGGTATAATTCGTCAGGTCAAAACCAAACAGATCTCGTTGTTCTTCTTCTAACTGTGTAAGATACTGCGCTTTTCGTACTTCGTTATCAGCGATATCTTCCAGTTTTTGTTTGCGCTCTTCATCCGTCAGCCGGGAATCAAGAGCTATCTTTTCGATTTTGCTGCCAATGTCGCCCAGAATCTCCTCGCAATCACCCACGCTGCGTTCAAATACGCCGATACGCAACAGGCAGCGGGAGTAGATCTCGGCGTCAACAGTTTCTTCTGTTATAAGGTTGCAGATATTTACAACCTCGCTCTGCTGGCCGCGACGGTCGATTCGACCAATGCGCTGTTCGATCTTCATAGGGTTCCAAGGAAGATCGTAGTTAATCATCATGTTACAGAACTGGTAGTCCAAACCTTCTGCACCGACCTCAGTAAAAAGCAGAATATCAAGAGCATCCGGATCTTCGCGAGGAAGTTCAAAACGGGCGCGCAACACAACGCGCTCCTCGTCTTTAATACTGCCATTGATTTGTGCGGTACGAAGTCCCGCTCCGGTAAGCTTTCGCTCTACATAATCTAAGGTGTACCGGAACGTACTGAATACCAGGATCTTGTTGTTTTGCTCCTGTTGTTTTTCCAGTACAAGATCCAGCATTGCGTCAAATTTCGGGTCTTCGTCCGGCAGATTTTCTGCTAGAGCAAGAACGTTCTGCGACATATTTCGCAGTGCATCCACAGAAGAATTATCCAGATTCAGCGATTCAACATCAACTTCAGGATCGTCGCACAGCTGCGCCAGACGCTGGTTCAGGATGTCTTTGATGTGCGGAGCAAGACCGAAAATACAACTGCTTGCCTGACGTTTTATGGTACTCATCATAAACGGCACGGAGGACACATTGTGCAGCATGGAAAGTGCAATCTGTTCAAAGCGCAGAAGCTCGTGATAAAGCATTTTCTGCGGCTCTGTAAAGGATGTTGAAAAAGTATTCGTATGACGAACGCAGAAATCCTGAATATCTTTTCTGCGGGTACGGTTCAGCATCGTCCCAAAGGAGTGAAGCGATTCTACGTCAGAAATCAGTTGGACACGTTCTTCGCGGGTGAATTCTTTTTTCTCCAGCCGCTTCAGAATATCCTGATACAGCGGATTTTTGGAGACGACATTTTCTCCCCAACGCGTGCTTGCAAGATCGATCAACTCAGAGCTGGCGTTTTCCTGCCAATGTGGCGCTGCAGAACGGATAAGTCTTGAGCACTTGGAGATATACGCATTTGGCTCAGACATAGCCCGGAATGTCGCCTTATCAATTACAACATCCGGACGAAGGAGATTCAGCAGCGTAAACAAATCATTGTCGCTGGTCTGAAGTGGTGTTGCGGTTAGCATAACAACCGCAGAAGCATGATCGCAGAAGTATTTGACGCATTTATACGCAAATGCCTTATCTTTCTCCATACTGCCGTTTCGGATATGATGCGCTTCATCAACAATCACAAGATCGAAATGCGGTGCTGGGTCAAGATCTTTCAGACCAATATTGCTTGCAAGACGCTGTTTTGTACCGTTATAGGTGCGATCGTCCAGAATGGAATAAGGAACAATGATTTTTTTGCTTCTTAGTGGCCATTCTCCATCCCGATTACAGTCGTTTAATGTTTCGCGCAATGCATCGCCATCCAATGCGGTAAATTCTTCATCAAAACGCTTCATTTCTGTTTCCCACTTGCGCTCTGTTACAAGCGGCTTCGGGCAGATAATCAGGATGCTTTCCAACTCGTTGCGGGCTTCCAACTCTTTGATGATAAGTCCCGCTTCGATCGTTTTACCGACACCAACGCTGTCTGCAATCAAAATACGTGGTTCATCCGATTTTATCAGCTTAAGAGCAGGGCGGAATTGATATGGGACAAAGTCGATTTTGGCGGAATTAAGAGAATACAGATTGCTTGTACTGGGATTATTGATCTCGTAAGCGGTAAGGCTGTTCCGGAAATCTTCGATTTTTTCCCACTGGACCTCGGAAGAATCCTCAATGAGCTGAATCTGTCCATCATAAAATGTATTGATCCCGCCGTCTATAAATACTTCGTATTTATGTGTAGGACCAAATGTTTCAACAGAAAACACCATTCCGATTTTACTCGGATCGCTGGTAAGGCGAACTTTGCTCTTTTCACGAATCGTTCCTTTGCTGTCAGTCGGCAGAGAGGAAGCATCCTCTATGGAGAGTTCTGAGGCATCAAGATCATCAAGTGAATTCAAAAGCGCCTCAACAGCTTCAAGCTGCTGGCGAGAAGCCTGAATGAAATAGAAAAAAGCCTCAACGACCTGAAGATCTTCCTGAATGCTTGTTGATGAGGGCAATGTACCGGAAATGTGTGCCCATGTATTCCGGACGCGCATCATACGACGAACTGTTTCACGGTCTTTTGTTGGAAGATATGCAAAATTTCTCATGGCATACCAGTTTTTGTCGATGACGCGAAGCAGCGCAGCCAGATCGAGCTGATTTAATTCTGTGTATCCTTTTTCCTGAGCCAGCTGATTCTGGTTGAAGCTCAGGCTGTCGAGAACACAGTTGGTCCACCAGTTATCAGAGATACGGGGGAGCATTTTATTAAGCCACCCACAGCATAGATCTGTGGCAGTATAAAGAAGCTCATTGATCTTACCTATGATTTTTATCTCGTTCATTATAAACAGTCCTCATTTTTGGTAGTGATTCAAACGTAAAAGATGGACGGATTTTGTTAAAATTATATCACTTGTGGCGTTGGCATTCAACAAAAAACTGTTTATCATAACCAATTCCTTGAGAAGCAAGCCCCGCTTTGAAAAAAGTTATATTCTATTATCGACTTTTTGCATACCATAAACAGTACTTTTCGAAAAACGCAAAAAAGTTCCGGTGCAGCCTGCACCGGAACTTTTTTATCAAATCCGTCTCCATGATAGCAACGATGTTAGCTGCAAAGCTTTTCTAAAAGGATCCGGTCCGCCGGAAGCCACGGAACAGAATCAAGCTCCTTTTTAGTCAGCCAGCGTGCAGCCTCGGCTTCTTTCAGCACTAGTTCGCCGGAAACCACCTCGCACCAGAAACAGTCCATGGAAAGGTGGAAGGCGGGATAATCGTATTCAATGGTGCCAATCAAATCGCCTACCGCGATCTCGGTGTCCAGCTCTTCCCGGATCTCTCGTTTCAGCGCCTGCTGCGGGGTTTCGCCTGGCTCGATTTTGCCGCCCGGGAATTCCCATCCGCCCTTATACTCGCCGTAGCCGCGGGCGGTGGCATAAATTTTATGTTTCGTCTGAATATCGTCGCAGATCACAGCTGCAACAACGCGAATCATTTTCATGAAAATCTCCTGAATTATTTTTCATAATAGAGTGGACAACCCAGTTTTCTCAATTTGGATTCGATTGCTCCTGTAGAACGTTTTAGAATCAAAGAAATTCGTTTGACGCTGTTTCCCTGCTGGTGGAGCCGCAATAATTCACGTTCTTCTTTTTGCGACCATGCTGTTCCAGCACGAGAATAACGCTCTGCCTTTTTGTTTCGAGGAAGAGACTTCAGATATTCAGCGGTAGATTCAATGGAGCAATGTTCCAATACGATTTTTAATGCTTCTTGAATTTCTTCCTGAGCACAACTATCATTTTCAGACAGAATCCAACCGGTTAAAGGATTAATACCTTTTGCGAGAGTTTCAATTATGGTGCGAGCCAGCATATCGTCCATAGTATGTTACCCCACGATCAATTTGTTGGTCTTTTTGAGGAACTTTGCAGGGATCGGGCGGTCCAGCCGCCATGTGATATTCATGGGGCGGGAACCCTCGTGCTTCACATAGTTCACCGTGCCCAGATAGGTATACGCTCCTGCACCGCCAAAACGGGCATCTGCCTTGAACTCGCGCACGAACAGCAGCACCCGGCTTCCCTTTGCACGGTGATGGATGTAGCGCTGCCCGGTGGCAGAGTTTTCGGCGGTGGTGCTCTGGCTCTGCCAGTGGAACAGGCTTTCGTTAATGGAATAATCCTTGTACATGGTGGTGGGAGAGTAATCCTTGTCCGCTTTGTTCATGGTCACAAAGAATACGTCCAGCTGCTTTTCCGGCAGCCACTTCACGCCCTCGCGGACAGTGGCAGGCTTCAAAAAGTCCAGTGCCACTAGCAGCTGGTCGCGGGTATAGGTGCAGTGCAGGTCCAGCGGACAATCAAAGCCTACATCCACAGGTTCGTCGATAAAATCAATGCGGTCATATTGATACTGCAAAAGTGCCTGCAGCTCCCCCAGCAAAACGGGACTGTCTGAGAGAGCATACAGGTTATCGAGAACTTCTTCATCCTCCCAGCTTTCTGCGGTCTTACCCCAAAGGGTCACATAAAACATTTGCAGCATCCGCTGCTCTACCGGTGGCAGGGCTGCAAAGTCGGTGTTGTCCAATTCCGGCAGAAGCTCCAGCAAAAAACGGATCCACCTGCGGGAATCGATAACCGCAAAGCGTGCAAGGGCTTTGGTCATGGTCTCTTCCAAAGGTTCTGCAAAATCGGATGCCGCCCCTGCGCGGACGCACAGCCTGCTGAAGCAGATCTTTTTGCTGTAAATCGCACGCGGGTCAAGATGGTAGTAGTCGAGGAAGTTCCCGAGTGTCAAAGGCAGGCCGGTATCCTCGGTGAAGGCAGCCGCCCGCGCCACAAGCCCGGAGGCGCGGTCATAGGAGGCGCTGATATTATCCAGCACATACTTTGCGGCAATTTTTTCCAGCTGAATATAGCAGCCTTTGGGTGCAGAGACAAAGCCCTCTTTAAGCTCCCGACTGACGCTGCGGGTGGTGTTGGAGAGCAGTGCTGCGAATTTCTCCTCAAAATTATACTTTTTGTTGGCCTGCCCGATGAAATCCAAAACGGTCAGGCAATCCTTGTTTTCTGCCAGACGCAGACCACGCCCCAGCTGCTGCAAAAACACGGTCAGCGACTCGGTAGGGCGCAGGAACAGCACCGTGTTCACCTCGGGGATATCCACGCCCTCGTTGTAAATGTCCACAACAAAGAGGAATCGGAGCTCCCCGGAAACCAGCCGCTGTTTGGCGGCATTGCGCTCCTCGTCAGGAGAATCGCCGGTCAGTGCCATAGACGGGATGCCGTGGGTATTAAAGTAGCGCGCCATAAATTGGGCATGAGCAATGGAAACGCAGAAGCCCAAACCCTTTACCTCGTCGATATCGGTGACATATTTCAGGATGGAGTTCACCACAAGGTCAGCGCGGCGCTCCGCCACAATGCCGCTGAGGGTGTACAGGTTGGACAGCTCGTTTTTGTCGTAGCCACCGGTACGCCATTTCAGGCTGCTCAGATCTGCGGTGTCGGTGACGCCGAAATATTGGAAGGGGCAGAGCAGTTTCCGGTCAATGGCCTCCGGCAGACGGATCTCGGCGGCAATGCGTCCACCGAAATAGTCCAGAACGCTTTTGCCGTCCATACGTTCCGGGGTGGCGGTCAGCCCCAGCAGGATCTTCGGTTGATAATATTCCAGCAGCTTCTGATAAGTGGGTGCAGCTGCATGATGGAACTCGTCTACAACGATGTAATCGTAAAAATCCGCTGCCGTTTTAGCGGCAAGCTCTTGAGAATTGAAGGTCTGGATAGAAACAAACAGATGGTCGATGCTGTCGGCTTTGTGGCTGCCTACATACAGTTCGCCGAAATTGGCATCCTTCAGTATCGCCCGGAAGGTGTACAGGCTCTGCTTCAGAATCTCCTCTCGGTGTGCCACAAACAGCAGACGGCAGGGCTGCCCCGGATGCTGTTTGCAGAACCGCTTGTAATCCAGTGCGGAGATCACAGTTTTGCCGGTGCCGGTAGCGGCCACCACCAAATTGCGATTATACCCCCGAACGGTGCGCTCGGCATCCAGCCGGTCCAGAATTTCCTGTTGGTAGGAATAGGGCAGAATATCCAGTGTATAGATTCCGCTGTGGTCGGTCTCGCTGTATTTTTCGGCTTTCAGGGCGCGGGTCAGCCGCTCCCGCTGACCTTCATCATAGTACTCGAACTCATTGGAGTTCCAATAGCTTTCAAAGGTGGCTGCGATCTTTTCGATGGTCTCCGGCAGGTCCTTTCGGGTCACCTTGACGTTCCATTCCAGACCGCTGGAAATTGCCGCATTGGACAGGTTGGAGGAGCCTACATACGCCGTAGTAAAACCGGTGTTCCGGTAAAATACATAGGTCTTTGCGTGCAGGCGGGTACGCTTGGTGTCGTAGCTGACCTTGATCTTTGTATTGGGCAGCGTGCGCAGCTCCTCAATGGCTTTTACGTCCGTTGCACCCATATAAGAGGTGGTGATGATGCGCAATTCACCGCCGCTTTGCACAAACTGCCGCAGCTCGTCCATGATGAGGCGCAAGCCGCTCCACTTGATAAAAGAGACCAGCATATCGATGCGGTCGGCGGAAACGATCTCCTTTTTCAGCTCCGTGTACATCTGCGGCTCATGGATAGCGCCGGTAAACAGGGAGCTTTGTGCAATGGAGGTCTCCGGGCGGTCAAGGTCTTTTGCGCTTTTTCCTGTAGCAAGGCGCGGGTCATTCTGCTGCAAAAGCGCAAGAAGCTGCTCTGCCCGCTGGTCAACACTGAGCGCGGAAAAGTCAACTTCCTGTGTGGTGTTCTGGATGGTGGTTACGATCTGGTTTGCCAGCTGGATCTGCGCCTCGATGCCGCCGCCGTTGTCCTGCACGTTCTCAAGGCCCTTCTGCACCACGTCGGTCAGATACTGCGCCAGCACCTTGGCAGCCTCCGCCGTGTCGATGGGCGCAGTGGACTTGCGGGCTTCCGGGATCTTCGCAAGCTCGCTGTTCAGCGCGTTATTGATGACCTGTTCGTACAGTCCGGGGTAGAGCATAGGTGCACTTCCTTACTGTTTTCTTTTATTATAGCGCCCGTTAGAAGAATATTCAATGATCGATGATAAACCGCATCTGATTGAAAAAGAAGTTCTTGATCTCAGAAAATATACTGTATCTGCATTGCTTTTATTAAAAATAATAGAGATCGTGATAACCATTTATATGATGCTACAATAAAAAGAGACTGATGCAGTGCAACCCGTGCATTGCTTTCGTCTAGTTGCAGGAGTAAAATAAAAATGATTTATTATAGATTGTCAAAACCTCTAAAAGGTGATAAGGGTTAAAATAACAGGAGGCCACCATGGAGCCAATGAAAGCAACCAGCGTCAACAGCCGTGCGGAAGAGCTGTTTGTACAGCTTTTCTGTGAGGCTTTTGGCCCGGAAAAAACCGAAAATTTGCAAGTCCAGTACCCCTGCGTGGACATCTATGGTCGGCACCGCTATATCGACTTTGCGCTGGAATCGCCTGAATCCAAAATTGCAATCGAGATTGACGGTGAGACCTACCACAACCCCAGCAAGGTGTCCGAAAACAAATACGCCGATGATCTCCTGAAGCAGAACAGCCTGGTCTATGACAACTGGAAAGTCTACCGTTGGATTTACAGCCAGTTGGAAAAGCAACCGGAAAAGGTCAAGGACGAGCTGATTACATTTCTGGGCACCAACCCCATGTTCAAGGCATTTGAAGCAGACCTGCCGGTGCAGATGGGACAGACCATCGAGCTTCGGGATTACCAGCAGGAGGCTATCGAAAACCTGAAGAAGATGCGTGAGGATGGTAAAACTATCGCGCTGCTGTACCACGCAACCGGTGTCGGAAAAACGATTACAGCTGCCACGGATGCAAAAGCTGTGGGCGGACGTACGCTGTTTCTGGTCAATGCCCTGAAACTGGCATCGCAGGCAAAAGAAACCTTTGCTAAGGTCTGGCCGGAGGCTACACTGGGGAATATACCGGAAGTCAGAAGGATATGAGCCAGACGGTCATTTTTGCAACGGTGCAGAGTATCTCCAAGGATCTGGAAAAGTTCTCGCCTACAGATTTTGACTACCTGATTGTGGACGAATGTCACCATGCGGCAGCCAACACCTACCAGAAGATTTTCACCTACTTCCACCCGAAGTTCATTCTGGGCCTGACCGCCACTCCGGAACGCAGCGATGGCGAAGATATGCTGGAGCTGTTCCAGAATGTTGCCCACAAAATGGATCTCAAGACTGCCGTGGAGCGTGGCGTTCTGGTGCCGATTCGCTGCATCCGGGTCAAGACCAACATCGACCTGACCGATGTGCGGATCAACGGCATCAAATACAATTCGCAGGATCTGGAAAGCAAGCTGTTCATCCCGGAACGCAATCAGTTGATCGTTGACACCTATTTAAAGTACGTCAACGGCAAAAAGACAGTAATTTTCTGTGCCAGCGTAGACCATGCAGCCGAAATTGCAAAGTTGCTGCGTGACAGCGGCGTGAAGGCAGAAGCAGTTTCCGGGCGGGATCGTGTTGAGGTTCGGGAAAAAATCCTGAAGGACTATGAAACCGGCTCGACCAATGTTCTTTGCGCCTGCGACCTTCTGAACGAAGGCTGGGACAGCCCGCATACCACGGTGCTGTTCATGGCGCGCCCGACCATGTCCAAAACGATTTATTTACAGCAGCTTGGTCGTGGTACACGCCGCTGCCCGGGCAAAGAGGATCTGCTGGTGGTTGACTTTGTGGACAACGCTAATATGTTCAATATGCCCTACAGTCTGCACCAGGTACTGGACATTGCAAAATACCAGCCCATGGCGTATGTGCTGGCGCCGGAGAACAAGCGCAAGCTGGATCAGGATATGCTGTTCCAGGGCGAAAAGCCGGAGGCATGGCTGGATGTGCCAATCGATGTGTCCGACTATGAGATCATTGACCTTTTCAACTGGCAGAACAGCGTCAAGGATATGATCTCGCAGATCGAGTTCGTCCGGATGGTGGATGTGCAGTCCGAGACAGTGGAGCGTTACATCAAGGACGGAAAAGTCAAACCTGACCTTTCGATTCCCTTTGGTGATAAGCGGATGTTCCACTATTTCCGGGAGGAAAGCATCCGCAACATTGCGAAACAGTATGGCTGGGATCTCATTACGCCGCAGAATATGGCGGACAAGTTCATGAAATTTATCGAAACGATGGACATGAGCTATTCCTACAAGCCAGTGCTGCTCAAAGCAATCTATGAGTACATGGACACCAGCGGCAGAGTTGCCCTGCCGGATGTGGTGGACTACTTCATCGACTTCTACGAGGATCGCAAGGCGCACGGGATGATTGCAGAGAAATCCACCAGTATCTACCAGAAGGGCGGTTATACCCGGAAGGATGTGGAGAAGAACATTCTCTCTAACCCCTTCAAGCGCTTTGAGGATATGCGATTCTTGATGCGCTGCAAGGACGTGGAGACTATCGAGGTAAACCCGATCATCTTCCGCAAGCTCACACGGGAAGATTGGCTGCATATTGTGGATGTCTGCGATAAGAGCCTTGAAAAATACTATTTGCGGCTCAAAAAATGATATGAACTTCGATAATTGACTGCGGGTGACGTGCATGATGAAAATAGCGAGAAATATGATCCGGTGCAAAAAGTGCAGGGACGTTATTGAAAGCTGCACTGTACATGATTTCAAATTTTGTTCTTGCGGATCGTGTGCAGTCGATGGCGGGCATGAGCATCTCCGTAGGTGTGGAAACCCGGAAGACTGGGAAGAATTGTCTGAAACGAAGAGTGCAGATGATTGAAAATTAAGCTGAACACGATCTTTGGAGCAGAAGTTCAGCGGCGAGTAAAAGCTCTTGACCTTTAATAAAGAAGCCAAGAGCTTTTTTACATCTTGTTTTGGAACATAAAAGAAGGTACAATGGTAGAAAAGAAAACGTGCATCAGTCAAATAAGGTGGTGGAGGCGATGGGCAAGGCAACAGTCTACTGCATTATGCACACGGAAAGATGTGTGGCACAGGTGAGTACGGCTGGTGAGTGTAAAATTTATTTTGAAGATTTCATGCCCTATGGTCTGGTGCTGAAAGAATCGAATGACTTTGATACTCGAATCAATAATGTGATTAGCTTCCATTCATGGTGTGCATCTCGGCTGATACCACGTGACCGCACTTATGCAAAGGAAATCCTGAACAGCATTGGCGCATCCCAGAGTGTTACGGATCGGGAACGTGCACAGATTGCGCTTTCGTACCATTGCCTATCACTGTTGGATGTGTTCTGGGTAAAAGAAGAAAATGAGACTGTCCGATTTGAGGATATCAATCTCTATACACACTCTTTAAGCAATGCTCTTGTGGATATTGCACTGCGTGGGCATCAGATGGCTGTGACAAATGCACATCTTTTGGCAAATGATTTGTCTACGGGCGGCTACTACCCCAAGGCATGGGTACACAAAGGTGATGGAGTCTATCTTTACAAAGGCGGTGGAAGAGACGCTGTTGAGCGCGAAGTGCTGGCAAGTAAAATCTGTCGATGCTTTGACTGTCATCAGGTTCTGTATGAGCAGGGAATGTTTGAGAACGAGCCGGTTTCCATCAGCAAAATTATGACCTCGCAGCGATATAGCCTTGTGACGTATGCAGCCTACGATGTCTACTGCACAAACCATGATTGGAACACGCTGGATAAAATTCTGGAACTGGATGCCCACGGATACTACATGATGAACATTCTGGATTATCTGGTGGGCAACACCGACCGCCATTGGGAAAACTGGGGGCTGTTGGTGGACAATGAGACGAATCAACCTATCCGGTTGCATGATCTGATGGACTTTAATAAGGCATTTCAGCAGTATGATACATTGGATGGAGCAAACTGCCTGACCGTTGGAAAGCGGCATTTGAGCCAGAGAGAAGCGGCGATGGAGGCTGTTAAGAAGATTGGACTGAATCAAAAATTTGATACTAATGAAGTGCAAATTTATGGGTGGAAGCAATGGTATAGTATGCTCCGAGCGAGGATACACCTACTGAAAGGTGAAGATGATTTTGCGTTATGATACAAACGAAATAAAAAATAGAGTTTTAATTTATATACGTGTATTCTGAGATGATAAGGAGTTTATGACATGTTTGATGAATATGTTGAAACCGTAGTAAATCATGCGAATTTTACAAATGTAAGAGCGTTTTCGATTTTTAATCTATTTGGAAGATATAACGTTTCTTTGAATTTTGATAAAGAGGTAAACATTTACGTTGGCGAAAATGGATTAGGAAAAACGACTATTTTGAGTTGTCTATATGCTGTTTTGAATAAAAAATTTTCTTTACTAGAAAATGTGGATTTTTCAAAAATTGAAATCGGCTTTAGGAAGAATTCAAAGCCCTATGTTGTAACAAGGGGAGATTTTATTGAATATAATAGAAGAAACGGAAAATTACATAGAAGTCTTTATGAAAATGAGGAATATATAGATTATTTGTTCTCTCATATATCATTTGATGAATTGAAAAATCTTTCAAATGAAGAAATGCAGATGATAGTTAGAGAAGCGGCACACGAGCAAGGAGTTCCGCCTCAGGTGATGAGACGATATTTTTATGAATTGAGAGATGACGGAAATTACAAGAGTAGGACAAAGGGAGATAGAAAAAAAGTTATAGAATTAACAAGGCTAATTGACGAAAATATTAAAGAAAAAATTATTTACTTGCCTACATATAGAAGAATAGAAAATGATTCGACGACTTTTAACATAAGAAATGATAGCATGAATAATGCAGAAATGCTAATAAAGTTTGGTATGGGAGATGTTCAAAAATCTATTGATTCTATACTGAAAAGAATACGCGACTTGGCAGTCGAGAACTATAATGAAATGTCTGGAATACTCTTAAAACAGTATGTGGAAGGCAATGAATGGGCTGCTGAGATGGATAATAGTATTGACACAGAAGCTGTAAAAATTGTGCTTAATCGGTTAGGAAATCAAATATCGAAAGAAACAAACTTGAAAATTTTAAATATTGTAGAAAGCGGTAAAATATATGAAAGAGAGTATTTATATTTACAAAACCTTTTGAGCAAATTGATTTCAAATTATGATGCACAAAGACATTATGATGATCGCATCAATGGATTTGTCGATACATGTAATAGATATTTGGTGGACAAGGAACTAAGATATGATCCAAGTGGTTTGAAATTAAATGTATATTTAAAAACAACAAAAAATAGTGCGAAGACAATTGAATTAACTCAATTATCTTCTGGTGAAAAACAGATTGTTTCTCTCTTTTCAAAAATGTATTTGGAAAGCGATGGAAAAAATATAATTATTATTGATGAGCCGGAATTATCGCTCTCGCTTAAATGGCAGCAAATGCTTTTGCCCGATGTTATGAGAAGCGGAAACTGTGGATTGCTGATTACGGTAACGCATTCTCCTTTTATATTTGAAAACGAGTTTGACATGGACGCAAAAGAAATAAGAGCGTGTATGGCGAATAATTGACAGGAGAAGAAAAATGTCGGAAGAAAATGACTCGCTGCTGGAAAGCATGCGGGAACATCGAGAAGATGCGGTGGTTGCGTTTAAAAAATTTACAGAGCATAAAAATGAACATCAGGATTATGCATTTTGTTTTTATGAAGGTGAGGATGCTAAATACTATAATTTGAGAATCGAAAAGTTTTTTGGACAAAAGTATTTTGTATATAAAGCAGGAAACAAAAAAGCGGTTCTACATATTATGAAAATGATACAGAGCAAGCCGGAATATAGTGAAATGTGTACAATGTTCTTTGTAGATAGGGATTATGACAATTCACTACAAGGACAGAGCGGCAACCTTTTTGAAACACCGTGTTATTCAATAGAAAATTTGTATGCAAGAAAAGAAGTATATGCAAAAATTTTGAAAGCTGAGTTTGGATTGAATCCATTTGATGAAGATTATGAAAAATGCATAGAATTGTATGATAAAAGACTGGCTGAATTTAATCAAACTATTTTGGAATTTAATGCATTGGTAAAGTATAAGCATCAACGATGTCCAGAACAGAAGTGCATGTTTAGCAATGTGAAAACAAACCATTTAGCTAATATTACATTAGAGGCTGTGAAGAAATCTAACAATTATTCTCAGACGATAGACGCGATTAAAGGTGATTTAAATGTGAATGAGGACGATTTCAGGATAACGATTACTGAATTAGAAGGAGAGTTGAAGCCAGAAGATGTGTTTCGCGGAAAAAATCAATTGGACTTTTTTTCGGAAATAATAAAAAAACTTAGAGATGTGAACAACCGTGGTGGATTCTTTTCAAAGAAACTCGATAATGTTCACATAAATATAACGAACAATAGACTTAGTGAACTAAGCCAGTACGCGGTTACACCGGATGAATTGAGGCTTTTTTTACAAAACAACTTTAAAAAGCTACAAATGCAATGAGAAAGAAAATTTGCCGTTTGTAGCAGATTTGTAGCAAATCGAGCTTGTTTAACGAACCATCGTTCTAAAAAGTGAAAAGTCATCATGCATCACACGCAGGGGGTCTGGGGTTCGGGTGTTTTTGCTCCCGGGATGTTTGCGTTTGCGCAACAGCCCGGGAAACAGGCAAAGACAGGAAAACCGCGCAGATCACGTTCAATAAACAAAGAAATGGCTGCTGCACCGGGAAGAAACCCTGTGTAGCAGCCATTTTTATTATGGTATAAGATCAGTCCTTCTTCTCGGCGGTGCGGGCAAAGAAGTTGGCGAGGACGGCGCCGGAAATGTTATGCCACACCGAGAACACAGCGCCGGGGATGGTTGCCAGCGGATACTGTGCAAAGTGGGCAGCGGCCAGAGAGGTGGCCAGACCGGAGTTCTGCATACCGACCTCGATGGAGATCGCGCGGCACTTGGTGGAATCCAGCTTCAGCAGCTTGCCCACACCGAAGCCGGTGAGGTAGCCCAGCAGGTTGTGCAGGATGACTACGGCAAGGATCAGCAGGCCGCTGGTCATGATCTTGGCGGAGTTTGCAGAAACAACAGCGCAGATGATGAGCACGATGGCGGTGGTGGAGACCAGCGGCAGCACGCGGACGGCGTTCTGAGTGAAGGCGTGGAAGAAGTGGTTGACCACAAAGCCCAGTGCGATGGGCACCAGCACTACTTTGACGATGGACAGGAACATATTTACAGGGTTCACATCCACGCGCTGGCCGGCATACAGCAGGGTGAGCAGGGGAGTCAGGATGGGTGCCAGCACGGTGGAAACGGCAGTCATACCAACGGACAGTGCAACGTCGCCCTTGGACAGATAGGTCATCACGTTAGAGGAGGTGCCGCCGGGGCAGGTACCCACAAGGATGACGCCGATAGCCAGCTCGGTGGGCAGGTGGAACAGCTGCGTCAGCGCCCATGCAAGGAAGGGCATCAGGGTGAACTGCGCAATGCAGCCGATGATCACATCCTTCGGGCGGCTGAACACCACCTTGAAGTCCTCCGGCTTCAGGGTAAGACCCATGCCGAACATGACGATGCCCAGCAGGGTGTTGACCCATGCGGTCTTTACCACGCTGAAGGTGCCGGGGAACAGCAGAGACAGTGCCGCCACCACAATGACGATGGCGGCCATGTACTTGCCCACAAAGTCGCTTACTTTTTCCAATGTTTTCATGATAAACTCTCCTTTTTCCTGAACACTTATTTTTGCGGATGTAAAGGCAATGAAACATCCGGGAAATGGCTTTCCCGCAAACAAAAACGCCTTTGCCCCTTACGGTTCGTAAGAGACAAAGGCGTATAAACTCCTCTGCGGTACCACTCTTATTGCCGGTGCAAAGCCCGGCCCCTCAGTGCGCATCCAACAATGCGCGGCCCGTGATAACGGGGGCCTGCCGTTCCCGCTTACTGGGGCGGATCCACCGCCCATTCAGCCGGAAAGCTCGGAGAGGATCTTCCCACGGACGCCCTGCACTGCCTTGCACCAGCCGGCAGCTCTCTGCAGCATTCTTTCCGGGTACTCTTTCTCGTCATAGCCGAATATTTCACTGCCACGGAGTATACTCCCCCGGGGGGCTGAAGTCAAGGGATATAACCCGTCTGTTTTTTCATCTGGCTCATATCATGAATGAAAGCAGCTCATGCGATGACTGCCTCGGCCAGCTTTGCCGGGTGTGGATCCTTTATGAAAAAGGTGAAGTGACCGCTGGCCACTTCACCTTTTTGTGTCTCGTGTATTTTTACTGTTACAGGATGCGCACCCGGATGACGGCGGGGATGCTGCTCAGCTTCTCGCGCAGGCGGGCATCCACGGCGCCGGTGGCGTCCAGCATGGTGTAGGCCATGTTCTTTTTGCTCTTGTTCACCATGTTTTCAATGTTCAGGCCGGCTTCGGTGGTCAGGGCGGTGATCTGGCTGATCATGCCCGGCTCGTTCTTGTGGATGATGCAGATGCGCTTGCCGCCGGCGCGGGGCTGGTGCACCTCCGGCAGGTTGACCGAGTGGGTAATGTTGCCGTTGCGCAGGTAATCGCTCAGCTCCTGCGCCGCCATGATGGCGCAGTTGTCCTCGGCTTCCGGGGTGGAAGCGCCAAGGTGCGGGGTGCACACGATGCCGGGACGACCCAGAATGGCTTCGGAGGGAAAGTCGGTCATGTAGCCGGACACCTTGCCGTTGTCCATGGCTTCCAGCAGGGCGGCGGTGTTCACCAGCTCGCCGCGGGCGTAGTTCAGGATCTTGACGCCGTCCTTGCACAGGGCGAGGGTCTGGGCGTTGATGGTGTCCTTGGTGGTGGGCAGGTAAGGCACATGGATGGTGATGTAGTCGCACAGGGGCAGCATATCGTTCAGGTTTACGCAGTGGTGCACCTGACTGCTCAGGTTCCATGCTGCTTCAATGGAGATGTAGGGGTCGTAGCCGTAGACCTCCATGCCCAGCTCGATGGCGCAGTTTGCCACCCGGGAGCCGATGGCACCCAGACCGATGACGCCAAGGGTCTTGCCCTTGATCTCGTTGCCCACGAACTGCTTTTTGCCCTTTTCTACGCTCTTGGACATGGCCGGGTCACCGGCCAGACCCTGACACCACTGGGCGGCGGCGGCCACGTTGCGGCTGCCCGCGATGAGCATGCCGATGACCAGCTCTGCCACGGCGTTGGCGTTGGCACCCGGGGTGTTGAACACCACGATGCCCTGCTCGCTGCAGCGATCCAGCGGGATATTGTTCACGCCCGCACCGGCGCGGGCGATAGCCAGCAGATTGTCGTTGAAGGTGGTGTTCAAAAGGTCGGCGCTGCGCACCAGAATACCGTCCGGGGCGTCGGCATCCACCGTGACATCGAACTGGTTCTTGGGCAGCTTTGCCAGCCCCACCGGGCTGATGGCGTTGAGCGTTTTGATGGTGTACATATCTGAAACCCCTCTTTATGCATTCTCTTTGCGGAACTTCTCCATGAAGTCCACCAGCTTGTCCACGCCCTCGGCAGGCATGGCGTTATAGATGGAAGCGCGCATACCGCCTACCAGACGGTGACCCTTCAGGTTCACAAAGCCCGCCTCGGCGGCTTCGGCGCAGAACTTTTTGTCCATGTCCGGGTTGGGGCTGGTGAAGGTGACGTTCATGGTGCTGCGGTAGCGGTGCTCCACAGGGTTCGTGAAGAACTCCTGCCCGTCCAGATAATCGTACAGCACCTTGGCCTTGGCTTCGTTGATCTTTTGCATATTGGCCAGACCGCCGATGTCGTTTTCCAGATACTTGAGCACCAGACCGGTCATGTAGATGCACCAGCACGGCGGGGTGTTGTACATGCTGTCCTTCGCCAGCAGGGTGGTGTAGTTCATCATGGTGGGCACGTTATCTGCGGCGTGACCCAGCAGGTCATCCCGGATGATGGCAATGGCCATACCGGCGGGGGCTACGTTCTTCTGCACGCCAAAGTAGATGCAGCCGTACTTGCTGACGTCCACGGGCTTGGAAAGGATCATGGAGCTCATATCTGCCACCAGCGGCACGCCCTCCACCTGCGGCAGCTCCACATACTGGGTGCCGAAGATGGTGTTGTTCTGGCAGATGTGGATGTAGCTGGCGTCCTTGTCGTAGTCGATAGCGTTTACATCCGGGATATAAGTGAAGTTTTTGTCCTTGCTGGACGCCACGATCTTGGCTTCACCAAACTTGGCGGCCTCCTTGGCAGCCAGACCCGAGAAGTTGCCGGACACGATGTAGTCTGCCTTGCCGGTGGTCATAAAGTTCAGCGGCACCATGGCGAACTGCTGGGTAGCACCGCCCTGAAAGAAGCCCACCTTGTAGTTATCGGGAATGTTCATCACCCGGCGCAGGGAAGCCTCGGTGTCCTTGATGATGGCATCGAACCACTTGCTGCGGTGGCTCATCTCCATCACGCTCTGACCGCTGTCGCCGTATTCCAGCAGCTCGGCCTGTGCCTGCCGCAGCACCTTTTCGGGCAGCATGCTGGGGCCTGCGCTGAAGTTATATACTCGTGCCATAATGAACCTCTCCTTTTCCTGTGATACACCTATTACGCAGCACCGCCGTTTTTGCGGTGCGTCTGTTACTTTCTGTAGCCGTAGTATACCGGTTTTTCCATGCCGAAAACAAGAGCATCTTTGCACAAAGATATGGCCCCCACACCCTGCCTGATGACACAAAGCATACAAATGTGCGCCGTGCGGAGACAAAATATAAGACAAATGTAAAAGACATGTGCTATCCCTTGGTTTCATGCGGATTTTCCACTCTTGCGCCTTTGGCAGAAATGCGGTATACTGGAAATACTAAGACAAATGTAAAAAAGAAACTCCCACAGTCAAAACCTGATGGTTTTGCCAGCTCCCTCGGAGAGGGAGCCTCTGGCGGGTACCCCTTCCGTCTTGCCGCTTCGCGTCAAGCCACCCGCTCCCCACTCTGTCGCTAACGCGACATCTCTCCCCGGCCGGGGAGAGTCTGTCCAAGGGGACGGCTTTAGCGGTAGCGAGAAAGTTTCCGGCATAGCCCAAAGGCGTCTCCGCGAGGGCTGACTTCCCCCGCTCCGGGGGAAGATGTCACCGCAGGTGACAAAAGGGGGATTCTGGCTGCGAACGCAGTGAGCAGACTGAGGGGGTATTTCGGTAGCGCCTGAGAGGGTGAGCTCGCTAAAAATTTACGGAGGTACAACAGATGTACGGCTTACCGGATACCCTGCGGCCGCTTTCGGCGGCGGAAGAACAGGTGATGCTTGCGGTGTGGGCGTGCCCGGGCGCGGCGGCGCGGCGGGACATCAGCCAGAAGCTCAAGGCCACCGGCTGGGCAGCAGCCACGGTGCTGAATTTTCTCTACCGGTTGGAGGAAAAAGGCTGGGTCAGGTCGGCAAAACAGGGCAACTGCAACGTGTATGTGCCGCTGGTCACCCGGCGGGCTTACGGCGTGTACTGTATGCGGCAGCGGCTGGATACCCTGTTTGACGGCGACCTTGCCGCCGCCGTCCATGCGCTGGTAAGCGAGAGCGGCTGCTCCCAGAGCGCCTTGGAGCAGGCCATCCGGGTGTTGGAGGAGAAGCATCAGGAGACGGAGGAGTACGATTTGTACGACCCCTATGGCTGAATTGTTTCATATTTTTTTACAAAATGTTGGTTGACAGCGAAATATCCGTTCTGTAATATAAAAGCTATTAAAAAATGAGAAACTGATATGGACGAACAGGAAAGGAGCAGTCAGACACATGGATCATTTGCAGAATGTATTAAGCTACTTCGACCAGCAGCAGCCCCTTTGCGCAGAGCATGACCGCATCCCCAAGGACCTCTACCGGGAGTTCGGGGTCAAGGCCGGTTTACGCGACGAGACCGGCAAGGGCGTGCTAGCAGGTCTGACCAACATCTCGGACATCCGGGCGTTCCAGTATGTGGACGGGGTCAAGCACCCGGCAGACGGTCAGCTGCTGTACCGCGGCTATGACGTAAAAGACCTCATCAACGGCAGCCGCGGCAGCCGCTTTGCCTTTGAGGAGGCGGGATATCTGCTGCTGTTTGGTCAGCTGCCCACCCCGGAGCAGCTGGAACAGTTCTGCGCGGTGCTGGGCGAGTGCCGCACCATGCCCACCAACTTTACCCGCGATGTCATTATGAAGGCACCCAGCCACGATATCATGAACAGCATGGCGCGCAGCGTGCTGACGCTGGCTTCCTACGACCCCAAGGCGGCAGATTTGGACACCGCCAACGTGCTGCGCCAGAGCATCCAGCTGGCGGGCATCTTCCCCATGCTGGCGGTATACAGCTATCACGCCTATAATCACTACGAAAAAGACGCCAGTATGTATATCCACCGCCCGGACCCCAGCCTTTCCACCGCAGAGAATTTTTTGCGGATGCTGCGCCCAGATATGCAGTACACCCCGCTGGAAGCCCGCGTACTGGACGTGGCGCTGCTGCTGCACGCCGAGCACGGCGGCGGCAACAACTCCACCTTTACCACCCGCGTGGTCACCTCCTCCGGCACCGACACCTACTCGGCCATGGCGGCGGCGCTGTGCTCCCTCAAGGGCCCGCGCCACGGCGGTGCAAACCTGATGGTCATGCACATGATGCAGAACATCCGGGACAACCTCCACGACCTTGAGGACGACGAGGAGCTGGAAGCCTACCTGAAAAAGCTGCTCCACGGTGAGGCCTTTGACCGCAAGGGTCTGATCTATGGTATGGGTCACGCCGTCTACTCCCTCAGCGACCCGCGCGAGGTGGTGTTCAAAGGCTATGTGGAGCAGCTTGCCCACGAAAAGGGCCGGGACAAGGATCTTTCCCTCTATACCCGCATCGAGCGCATGGCACCCCAGCTGATCGCGCAGGAGCGCAAGATCTTCAAGGGCGTCAGCCCCAATGTGGACTTTTACAGCGGTTTTGTGTACGAGATGCTGGGCATCCCCATGGAGCTGTACACCCCGCTGTTTGCCGTGGCGCGCGTCATGGGCTGGAGCGCCCACCGCATCGAGGAGCTGCTCAGCGCCAACAAGATCATCCGCCCGGCCTACAAGAGCCTTGGCGGCACCCACGATTATATCCCGCGCAGCCAGCGGGCATAAAGGGAGGGCATCAGCATGGAAGAGTTACAGCAGCATCAGGGGGAATGGTTCTTCCTCCACGAGTTCAACGTGGATAAGGTGTTCAGCACCATCCAGCGGGCAGATTATCTCATCCTGTATTATATCAAGGTGGCGCAGGAGGAACATCCCGGCGAAAAACTCTATCTTGCCGACCTTGCCGCCGCCATGGGGCTGCGGGTGACCGAGCTTTCCAAGGGCATCGAGAAGCTGCAGGACAGCGGCTTTGTGACATGGAAAACCGACCGCGAGGCCGGGCGCACCTATGTGGAGCTTTCCAGCAAGGCGGTGGAGTTGATGGCGGAGGAGCAGGCGCTTTTGCAGCGTTGCTACCGCCGGATGCGCACTGAGCTTGGAGACGAAGCGCTGCGCCGTGCCGCTGCCACCATGCAGCGCGCTACTGCCATCCTGAAAGAAGAGCGGGAGAAGGAGTTCCCGGCAGCGCAATAACGATTATGAAAGAAAGATACCGGACAGCTTTGTAGGCCGCCCGGTATCTTTCTTTTTATAAAAATATTTTTATTTGATGCAGCTTGCGCAGGGGGTATAGCCTGCGGCAATGGCTTCGTCATAGCTGGAAAAGAGGACTTGGTTCTTTTCCGCAGGCAGATTGGCGCAGGTGGGCAGATGGAACTTTTTGCTGTTCACGTTGCCGATGTAAGCCTGCTGCGCAGTGCTGGAGGACGACGGGTCGGTGGGGTTCAGCTGGCTGTCCGGCACAAAGTGCTCGGTGCCCACGGTGAAGTTCTGACCGTCGCTGCCGATGGTGATGGTGCCCTGCAGGTCGGTGCGGTAGACGTCCACCTTTGCGTCCCGCAGGATGCTCAGGGTCTCCTCGTGGGGGTGGCCGTACTTGTTGCCCGTGCCGCAGGAGATGACGCCCATTTCCGGCAGAACAGCGTTCAGAAACAGGTAGCCGGTGCTGGTGCTGGAGCCGTGGTGCCCTACCTGTAAAACATCGGCCTTCAGGTTGGCACCGCTGTTCACAAGGTCGGTCTCGGCGGTATTTTCCATGTCGCCGGTCAGCAGAAAGCTGGTGCTGCCGTAGTCGATGCGCAGCACCAGAGAGGTGTTGTTGGTCTCGCTGTACTGCGTTACCGGGCCAAGCAGGGTGACGGTGGCGCTGCCCAGCGGCCAGACGGTGCCCACGGAGGGCACTTCCAGCTGCAGACCCTGCTGCTGGGTGTACTTGACAAAATCGTTGAAGCATTTGGTGCTGCTCTCGGTCACCGGGCTGTAAGCGTGTCCCGCCGGGAACTTTGCCATTACGGCGGCAAGCCCGCCCACATGATCCTCGTGGGCGTGAGAGCAGAACACATATTGCAGCTGCTCCACCCCCTGCTTTTGCAGGTAGGATACCACCAGACTGCCGTCGTCCACGTTGCCGCCGTCGTAGAGCATGAACTGTCCGTCACACTCTACCAATACGCTCAGCGCCTGCCCTACATCAATGAAGTGCATCTCAAAGGGCTGACTTGACCCGGTGGAGGGCTTGACGATGTGTCCGCCGCTGCCGGGCAGGCTGTCACAGGCGGTAAGCCCCAGCGCCAGCACAGCGGCCAGCGCCAGTGCAGCCAGCCGCAGGAACAGGCGGCGGGGGAGTAGGGTTACTTTTTCTTCTTTCCGGTTTTCCACGTTGCGTTCTCTTTCTGTTGATTATTCTTGGGTTTGTGGCCGGGCGCAGAGTTGGGCGCAAAGCGTGCGCCCGGGCTGGGCTGACGGCCTGCCGGGGCAGTAGCACGGGCGTTTTTGCCGGTACTGCGTCCCTTCTGGCTGGGGTGTACGGTATAGGTGCCATCGTTGTGGATGGTCACTTCGGCGCTCTCTGCCCGGCGGGCAGTGCGCTGTATGGCGCGGCGGCCTGCGGCGGGCACCAGCAGGGGAATCAGGTCCTCCCGGTGGGTCAGCTGCAAGGCTTTGACCACCTTTTCGGCGTTGCGGGGCTCGTAGTATTGCAGCAGTGCGCGCTGCAACGCCTTGCCCTCGGGGGTCTTTTCCACAAACACCGGCTTGAGGGTGTAGGGGTCAAGACCGGTATAGAACATACAGGTGCTCACGGTGCCGGGGGTGGGGTAGAAGTCCTGCACCTGCTCCGGGCGCATGTGGTTCTTGTAAAGGTACTCGGCCAGATAGACCGCGTCCTTCAGGGTGCTGCCCGGGTGGCTGGACATGAGGTAGGGCACCAGATACTGTTTTTTGCCCGCCTTCTTGCTCAGCTCGTAGAACTTATCCTTGAACTTGTTGAAGGTCTCGATGGGCGGCTTGCCCATGTAGGCAAGGGTGTTAGGGGCGCAGTGCTCCGGGGCAACCTTTAACTGGCCGGACACATGGTACTCCACCAGCTCCTTGAAGAAGGTATCGTCCGGGTCAGCCATCAGGTAGTCGAACCGGATGCCGCTGCGGATGAACACCTTTTTCACGCCCGGCAGCTCCCGCACCCGGCGCAGAATTTTGAGGTAGTCGCTGTGATCCACGATCATGTGGGAGCAGGTGGTGGGGGCAAGGCAGTGCTTGCCGCCGGTGCACATCCCGCGCAGCATCTGCTCGCGGCAGGAGGGGAAGCGGAAGTTTGCGGTAGGGCCGCCCACATCGTGGATATAGCCCTTGAAATCCGGCTCGTGGGTCATGCGCTCGGCTTCCTCTACGATGCTGTCGGCGCTGCGGCTGGTGACCCGCCGCCCCTGATGCAGCTGGATGGCGCAGAAGTTGCAGCCGCCGAAGCAGCCGCGGTGGATGTTGACCGAATGGCGGATCATCTCCCAG
>OGLE01000678.1_pt1 | contig 32321 bp, 28 predicted proteins | sample 1572671 | NCBI WGS metagenome assembly OGLE01 (sample SAMEA2581923, study PRJEB24529) | metagenome | biome: Human gut stool | place: China | collected 2011 | reverse complement strand
CACTCTTTGGTGACTGCAAAATGCAATATAGTCATTGACATAATAAGCAATATGTGGCGAGGACAAGAACTTCCGGTATGGGAAGTTTCAGTTTCTTAATAAAATCTTAAACAAATAGCATGTTGAATTTTAAGATTCATTTCTCTACAATAGAACTATGCAAGATAAATCTTGTAAGGAGGCAATAAATATTACGGAGGGAAACATGTACCAAATATTACTGTGTGACGATGAAAAAGATATCGTTACCGCATTAGAAATCTACTTACGCAACGACGACTATAAAATTTTCAAAGCCTACAATGGCGCAGATGCACTCAAAATTCTAACAGAAGAGGAAATCCATTTGGTTCTTCTGGACATTATGATGCCTCATATGGACGGCATCGCTGCACTCACGAAGTTACGTGAATTTAGCAATGTTCCTGTGATTTTGTTAACCGCCAAAAGCGAAGATATTGACAAAGTGCTCGGTTTAACAGTCGGCGCTGATGATTACATAACAAAACCATTCAATCCCATCGAGCTTCAGGCACGTGTTAAATCACAGCTTCGCCGCTATATGCAGCTTGGCGGCGGCAAAACGCAAAGCGATGTTTATTCTGTTGGCGGTATCGTATTAAATCCAATTACCAAGGAAGTCACGTTAGACTCTGATCCCATTGCGCTGACACGCATCGAATACAATATACTGTTATTTTTGATGCAGCACGTCGGACAATCCTTTACACCACGTGAAATCTACCAAAACGTATGGCACGACAATGCTTATGGTGAAGAAAGCACTGTCGCCGTACACATCCGACACTTACGAGAAAAAATCGAATATAACCCGGCAGAACCACGTTATTTAAAAGCAGTGTGGGGACGCGGTTATAAACTGGATAACAATTAATATTTTGGAAGATCTGCGTCATAACATTACGATACAATGCGATGCAGGAATGAAGTGATCCACTTCAGATTGGAGGAGTATATGAAAACAAATCACCAAATCCAAAAACGGCAGATCGGTGCTATTGCCATTGCGATGATCACCGGCACCGGTCTGATCCTTGGTATTTTATTGTCGCTATTATGCTATCAACTTGGAATGTATAAAGACCAGTCCAAGAAAGAAATCTTGAACAACAAGTACGATCTGTTGACGAAATATTACGAAGCTACCATCATGAGCGAGATCAACAAAAAGAAAGATGAAGATGCCGTTGTCAACCAAAAAAAGATCACCAACTTTAAATACAGCGTATTCGGTGTATGGAATACAGAAATTGATGCTCAGCCATCGTCTGCACATCTGTATCACACTACATTTACCGACACAAAGGCAACACGATCTGTGCCGGATCCAAATCTTGCTACGATCCTGCAAAACAACATTACCACAGATTATGACGGAACAGATGTCGATCTATACCGAAAACACTCTACAACGATAGACCAGATTCAATGCACTACCAATGGACTGTTGTACTATCGAACCAAATCACAATACTATTTTCCGGTCAGGACCGTCGAAATTCCAACCGCCTTCGCTGTGGTTAAGGCTAAAGGAGTAGCAAGTGCCAGAAGTTCATTGACCTTTAAATATTCCAAGCGCCGGAGCTGTTACGTCTGTGTAGACAAAAGCTATGAGAACTTGAATATACGTAATTATATCCATGACGTGAATCCCGTTCGCATCATATTAGATGATATTCCTTATTATACCAAAGATATTGAAATGCGTGATATCAAAAGCGATCGTATGGCAGCCTCTTGGCAGCTTACCGATCCTGTGGTCTATTGGGGTTCCGAGGAAAGTCAGTTTCCTGCATCTGAGTTTTTATCAAAATCAGATGCCGCCATTTATTATCTGGGTGCCTACAACCATCCAAAGACCGTCACACAAAACGGCAGGCAGATTCCATTACAAATGGTTCACGCAACCGTATACTATAGCATACAGGCCGCGGACGAAACACACTTCTATTCCATCAGTTCCAAAGTTTCTACTCCTGTAGACACTTCAAAGCATGACCTGTTTGCTTACACGACCAAGCTTGTTAACACATTATATCCGATCTGCTATGCCATTCCTTTGGTAACGGCATTATTATTGATTGCTTTACTTGGTGCATTATACCAGTGCTGCCACCAGACAATACTGCTAAAGTCATCCGGGAAACCTTCCTTCATGACACGCATTCCCTTATTGGTCTATCTCAGTAGTATGACCTTTATATCGGCTTGGGTTGTCTACTTTATAAGTTTCTTATTGCTGCGCACACTACAGTCCAAGAAATTATTAATGAGCGGAAATCTGCTTCTCGCCGTTGGCGGAATAGTGCTTTTCTTCTTCCTGTTAAGCTCTGTTTTCGTTAATCTGGGTGAACGGCTTGGTACCAAAACGTTCCGCAAATACACAGTATGCCACGGCGTTATGCAGCTGTTACGTCGTATTAAATCCAATCTGACCCACAACTTGAAATGGGCGTCAGAGTTTATCGGCACACATATACATTTAGCAGTGAGGATTGGCGTCGTATGGATCGTACTCACGCTGATCGAACTGTTTGTGATCGGCATAACCGACATGAATACGGATCTTGAAATTATTGCCTTTGCTATTTACAAAGTTGCAGAAGCATTGTTTCTTCTATTCTGTGTGGAACAATTTACCAAACTGACAGATGCGAGCCGCAGTCTCGCCGAAGATGCTCTGTCCACCAAATTGGACACCTCAAAATTGTTTGGACCTTTCCGCCGCCACGCCGAAACACTGAATCGACTGCAGGACGGCATCCAAATAGCAGTGCAGGACAAGATGAAAAGCGAACGTTTTCGAACAGAATTGATCACAAATGTGTCACATGACATAAAAACACCTTTAACTTCTATTATAAATTATGTAGACTTGTTAAAAGCAGATAATCTGTCGGAGGAAGAAAAGGCGCAATACTTAGATGTCCTTGATCGTCAATCCGGCAAGCTAAAAAAGCTGATCGAGAACCTGATCGAGGCCTCCAAAGCATCCACCGGCAATCTAACCGTTTGCCCGGAACCTTGCAACTTAAATATACTGCTGGCACAAACTGCCGGTGAATTTACCGACAAACTAACTCAAGCAGGATTAGAATTGATCATTCGCAAGCAGCAAAGTACCCCTATGATCGATCCAAACGTCGATAGCGCAGAGCTGCCGGATCTTGTCATTACCGCAGACAGTCGACATCTCTGGCGCATATTCGATAATTTAATGGGTAATATATGTAAGTATTCACAACCCGGCACCCGTGTTTATATCGATCTCGCCACAGTCGACCAATGTGCACAGATCACTTTCCGCAACACATCGCAATACCCTCTGGAACAGAGCACCGATGCATTACTGGAGCGTTTCGTACGCGGTGACAGTTCTCGCAGCACACAAGGTAATGGGCTTGGCTTGTCCATTGCTAAAAATCTGGCCGAGTTAATGAATGGTACTCTCGCATTGCACGTTGACGGCGATCTGTTCAAAGTGATCGTTACATTTCCATTGGCCATAGAGGAGGAATACAATTGAGTATAGAAAGCAGATTAAAAACAGTTCGCAGAAATACAGGAAATCATAAATCAGAATCGGCTATGAGCAAAGAAAACCTTAAGAAAAACAAGAAAAACTATTGGTTTTCCATAACCCTCATCGCACTTGCATTATTTTGTGTGGGGGCAGCATTGCTGTACTCGCAAAAGCTTTTGGGTGAAAAACTCTCCACGCCAAAAGCTCCTGTTGCTTCCTGCACAGCACGATACGGCTCTCGTTCCATCTCAAAAGTGCAGTTTCTCAAGCGTGATATGCTGCTCGATAAAGACAAGACATCCATCAATTGGCTCAAAAGCATCCGGGCGGCACAGCGTAAGAAAAACATCAAGCATTTATATGACGAATACAAAAACGTCGGCATTTTTCAGGTGACCGAAGATGTGAAATACAATTCTCTCTTTGCAACGTATAAGTTAAAACTGTTAAAGAACATCAAGTCGACGCATCCTTTGCAAGTCGGCAATACGATCAATGCTTATACTTTCGACAGTCCCTGTTTGGATGCGAATTCCGTTTCTGCCGTCTATAAAAGCAGCAACATTACACCTTTGCTGCGCAAGAATGAATGTTATCTCTTAGTTTACGGCGATCCGGCTGGACCAGGCACACTAAACACTCTGCGCTCACATGGTGCCAAAAACGGCACTTACTACTGTCTGGATTACGGAACACTGTTCGATACCGGTCTGCGCCTTTCCAAAGAGAAAAATCTGACAACGATCAGACCCAAAAAGGTATATGACACCAAAGAGCTGCAATCCTTTGATCTGTTCTGCGGAAGCAAAACCATCCTTAAAGAATGGTATCGCGCGAAAGATGCTGTATTGACTTATTATGTGGGCAAAAACTATGACAAACAATTTTGAATCGGTGATTGTTTATAAAGACTTTTCATTACGCATTTTTATGTTTTTTAGTTTTTTGTAATTTTTTTCAAAAAACGCTTGCATTTCGCAGGTTGCTTTGCTATAATATATTTCGTTGTAAAACAATATGTTTTGCGCGATTAGCTCAGTTGGCAGAGCACCTGACTCTTAATCAGGGTGTCCAGGGTTCGAACCCCTGATCGCGCACGAAAGTCCCAATTTGACAGCACGGACTGTTGGGTAGGGGCTTTTTTTGTTGCTCTTTTTAGGCAGATTTCTTTTATAGCACTACGGCTACCATTTTCTTTCGATTTTAATAGTGTCCTTTTAGGTATGTTTCTTTAGCAGCGCCACGCCGTAAGCTTTGATCTGTGCCGGCACAAGACGCAGCAGCCGATTTATCATCCCCGGAACCACAACTGCCTTATCCGCATTCAACCCTTCCCACGCCTCTTTTGCAACGCGCTCCGGCGACATTGCCCAAATTGGCGTCTTAGCTCCTGTTTTTTCAAAGAAATGTGTTCGTGTAGAACCCGGACACAGCGTACACACCTGAACGCCCTGTTTTTTTGCTTCCAAGCGGATCGCCTGACTATATTGGTAAAGATAACTCTTCGAAGCATAATAAGACGCCGTATACGGTCCCGGTTGAAATGCACCTACGGATGCTATGTTCAATATTTTTCCCGAACCACGTTTGTACATGTCACGCAGACAGCATTTACACAACTGCGTCGGTGTTACCACGAGCAATTGAAGCATCTGTTCCTCTTTTTCCATATCCAACGTATGCGCGGCACCTACCATACCAAAGCCTGCGTTATTGATCAGCACATCAACCTGCCAGCCGTCTTTACTGATCCGATCATACAATCGTCCTGCCGCTCCCTGCACCGCAAGATTCTCTGCGTATATCTCCACTGCTAAATTGGGCTTTACACGCAGCAATAACTCTTTCAAGTGCTGCAAACGCTTCTCACTGGAAGATACCAGCAACAAACGATATTCTTTCTTCGCTAATAACTTTGCAAACGCTAAACCGATCCCTCCGGTAGCACCTGTGATCAATACTGTTTTCTTCATGGCACGTCCTTCCTTTCCTGTTCACACATATCACACGGGATAATATTATTCGCCTATATTAACACATCCTCCATCCAAAAGCATATATTATAGTAAACCACTCCAACCTCCCATACCTCAAATTCTCCGCAGCCACATATTGCAAATAAGGAAGGAGATGTATCTACAATGTGTCTAAAACAATGGATTTCCCGACGCTTTTGCTGCTGTCAGGGTTTTAACCGCCGCATCGTTGCAATGAAAAAATCATGGGATGAAGTTAGCTTTCTCTTGATGACCGCCAGCAAACATTGCGCCTGCAGACGCCGAAAAGGCAAATAGCCCTTCATTGCAGACATTCTATGCAAATACTGTTTTGATTCAGACACATTATACAGAGACGTCAATGTTCCTGTATAGAGAAAAAACGGACCATTTGCATGATCCGTTTTCCATCATTCGTTTATCCTTTTCCCGATAATTCGGGATGTGAATCAACATTAAATTATTTAAGAGTAACCTTAGCACCCTCAGCCTCAAGCTTAGTCTTGATGTCCTCAGCCTCATCCTTAGAAGCGCCTTCTTTAACAACCTTAGGAGCGCCATCAACAACTTCCTTAGCTTCTTTCAAGCCAAGACCAGTTACTTCACGGACAACCTTGATAACCTTAACCTTGTTAGGACCAACCTCTGTCAACTCAACGTCGAACTCGTCCTTCTCAGCACCTGCATCAGCGCCAGCACCTGCTGCTGCAACAACAACGCCTGCTGCTGCGGATACACCAAACTCCTCCTCGCAAGCCTTTACTAAATCATTTAACTCTAAAACAGTCATGCCTTTGATAGCATCAATAAATTCCTGTGTAGTCATTTCGTTTACCTCCATAAAATTTGTAATAATCGTAATTTTGTGAACCAATTGGTTCGTTGTTTCATAAAATTGCGACGCACAATGCGTCATCTGCATTGCATGAATTATGCCTCTGCAGCACCGTCACCCTTCTCAGCGATCTGATTAAGAACACGAGCAAGATTGGTGATAGGGGACTGTAAGGAACCAAGCAACTTGGAAATAAGTTCTTCTCTGGAAGGAATGCTTGCCAAAGACTTGATGCCATCAATGTCATAAAGTGTACCCTCTACAACAGCACCCTTGAACTCTAATGCCTCAGCCTCTTTTGCTACGTTATTTAATACGCGGATCGGAGCTGTTGCATCTTCCTTAGAAATAGCGATTGCAGAAGGTCCATCCAAAAGGTTGTCCAACTGTGCGAAATCTGTTCCCTCGAAAGCACGCTTCATCAGTGTGTTTTTGTAAACTTTGTACTCGCATCCTGCCTCTCTAAGTCCTTTACGAAGCTTTGTGTCCTGCTCTACTGTAAGTCCACGATAATCAACGAGAACAACAGTTGCAGCACCATCAATCTTAGCCTTAATCTCCTCAACGATAGGCTGTTTCAACTCTACTTTTGCCATGAGTGTATCTCCTTTCTATGGGTGTGCCCCATTATTTTGTAGGATCATCTCAGATCTGCCGATAACCGGCTCTGGCAAGATCCCTGCACTGCACGCAAAAGTTCTAATAAAAAAACCTCTCTACGTAGAGAGAGGAGTAAAATTATCATATCAGATACTTCATCTTCCTCGGTAGGCGGCTATAATCAGACTTACGCGGAAATCCGCACCTACTGTCTACGGCAGTGAGTTTTACTTTTCGCAAAACCTTTACTACATTAGCACACAATTTCGCAATTGTCAAGCTTTTTTCTATTTTTCCTTTCAATTCACCCTTTTTGAACAAACACCACAATAACGTTATCGAGGGCTGCTTCAGATGTGCGTAGTTTGAGTCTATTACTAATCGCGCGCCTTGCGGTTAATGTACTCCGTCTTATATTTGGAATACACGATCGTTTGGTCGTGATACAACCCGTAATACCCGGAAAGCAAATAGCTGACACTGATCGCGATCATAAAAAACGGAATCCCATGATATCCAAAGAGCTCGAAAGCGATCAAAAGCGACGTGATCGGGCAGTTGGTTACACCACAAAATACAGACACCATACCAAGCGCAGCGCAAAGCGACGGCGATAATCCGATCAACTGTCCAAACAAGCAGCCAAACGCCGCACCGACGCAAAAAGATGGCACGATCTCGCCTCCCTTGAATCCCGCCTCCAACGTCAACGCTGTAAAAATGATTTTCCACACAAAAGCAAGCGGAACGACATGTCCGGCAATCGCCCTCTCTATGATCGGCACGCCCGCCCCCATATAATCTGTAGTATGTAACACCATCGTCAACGCCACGATCACCAAGCTGGAAACCACGATCCTTATATATGGATTTTTGAGCTTATCCCGATAAAAATCTCCCAACGAATGCAGCGTCACACAAAAGATCACACTTACCGCCGCACAACAAACAGCGAGCAGGATCACTTTTATGCTTGGCACAATTAAAAAATCCGGTATCTTCTTTATAAGAAATGTATCCGGTCCAATCCCCATATGTCTTGCAAACTTTGACGCAATCAGCGACGCAAAAACGCAGGGAACCAACGCTGCATAATACATAACACCTACGCTGACAACTTCCATCGCAAAGACCACGGCAGCGATCGGAGTCCCAAAAATAGCCGAAAACGCAGCACTCATACCACACATAACAACAATGCGGCGATCCTTTTCATCAAAGCGAAACCAGCGGCCAAGCTGATTACCGATACTTCCGCCCAACTGCAAAGCTGCACCTTCGCGCCCTGCCGAGCCGCCAAACAAGTGTGTCAGGGTCGTAGAAATAAAGATAAGCGGTGCCATTTTGAACGGCAGCTCCGTTTCCGCATGAATTGTGGAAAGTACCATATTTGTCCCTTTATCATTTTTATAATGAAAAATATGATACAAAAATACAATAACAATACCAACAAGCGGTAATAGCAGGATCATCCATGGGTTTGCTGTCCGAAACTGCGTCACCAATTTCAAACATTCCGCAAACAATGTGCTGAATGCACCGACGACCAATCCTGTGATTGACGAAAATACAGCCCATTTGGCAAATACTTTTAGATTATGATATATTCGGCGAACGTAAAATTTCACCATCGCCATTTGTCGTGATATCGAATTCATTCTCATCCTCCATATTCTCCCGGTCCGGAATGTTACAGCCGGACACCCCCCGTACTTTCAAACCTTTGGTATTATGCTTCTTTCATTTGCACACACTTTTCTATTATATCTGTATTTTTGATGTTTTGCCAAGTCTAAAACCGATTTTGTATTGACTTTTTCTAATATTATTTTTATAATATCAATAATGATTACTATTTAAGGAGGTGTGCTTATGCAACGTGTTCGGCATAGCAAACAGCGAGATGCTATCAAAGCATATCTGCTCTCAACAACATCACACCCTACCGCAGAAGCCGTCTACGAGCAGTTGCAGAGCGACTTTCCAAACATCAGTCTTGGAACCGTTTATCGCAATCTGAATTTTCTCGTAGATCACGGCGAAGCACTTCGCTTAGACATGGGAGATGGCAACGACCACTTCGACGGCAATGTTATGCCTCACAACCATTTCTTCTGCCGCAAGTGCCACCATGTTTTAGACCTGGAAATGGACGGCATCAATCACATTGACGTGATTGCCAATGCAGGATTTGACGGCATCATCGAGGGACATACGATTTATTTTACCGGGCTTTGCCCAGACTGCGCACAGGCTAAAATGCCGTAAAACATGGTCCAGAAAAGTTTTTGATAATTTTTTTCAAAAAACTGTTGACATTATCAGATCAGATGATATAATGAGTCTTGTAAATGATAATCATTACTATTTAAGAAATTCTTAGATAGTATTCAACAACAAATAACTTGAGATGACAAAGGAATGCATAGCAAGCGAAACCTTTGGATATCTTAAACAACAATTACAAAGAAAAGGAGATTACAATTATGGCAAAATGGGTTTGTACAGTATGTGGTTATATTTATGAGGGAGATCAGGCTCCGGAAGAGTGTCCGGTTTGCCACGTTGGCGCAGACAAGTTCAAGAAAGTAGAGGGCGAGCTTACACTTGCTGCAGAGCATGAGTTCGGAATCTATGACAAAACCGTTAAGAATAATCCTGATATCAGCGATGAAGACAAGAAATTCATCTTCGATCAGTTGAAAGCAAACTTCGATGGTGAGTGCTCCGAGGTTGGTATGTATCTTTGCATGGCACGCATCGCACATCGCGAGGGCTATCCGGAAATCGGACTTTATTGGGAAAAGGCAGCTTACGAAGAGGCTGAGCACGCAGCTAAATTTGCAGAGATGTTAGGATCCGATCTGGAAAGCAACATGACAGCTTCCACCAAGAAGAATCTCGCTTGGAGAGTTGATTGCGAGTTCGGTGCAACAGCAGGTAAAGTTGATCTTGCTACTTGCGCTAAGAAAAATAACTTGGATGCGATCCATGATACCGTTCACGAAATGGCTCGTGACGAGGCTAGACATGGCAAGGCTCTTAAGGGATTGCTTGAGAGATATTTCGGTTAATGCAATCTGAAAAATAACCGTTGAATTTTATAAGATAAGGGGCAAGGATATTTCCTGCCCCTATTTTTATTTTCTGGCGTTACGCTCCCAAAAAACACCGTCTTCATAGCCTTGAATTGATGCATCTGTCTCAGCCATTTCCAGCCGTTTCTGCGCCCATGCCCCATACAACGGATTCTGTTCAATTGCGACAAACTTTCGCCCAAGTTTCTTTGCCACGACAGCCGTTGTGCCTGATCCCGCAAAAGGATCCAAAACAACATCGCCTTTGCTGCTGCTTGCTAATAGCAGCTTTGCCAGCAATTTTTCCGGTTTTTGGGTCGGATGCGCCGTGTTCTCCGGCATAGACCAATATGGAATCGATATATCATCCCAAAAATTTGACGGACAGGTATTTCGAAAACGCCCCTCATCCGTTTCCTCCCAATCCTTAGGATTTCCATCTACCCGATACGGAGCCAGAACCCGTTTACGCACTTTCACCTCATCCAAATGAAACGTATAATCTTTGCTCATCGTCGCAAACCAAATATCTTCCATCCCGTTTTTCCAATTGGATTTCGCGCCGCGTCCTTTTTCGCGCTGCCACGTGATCCGATTCTGCACCAAAAAATATTCCTGAAGCACGTCACCTATGATCAAACTCGATCTCCAATCACAACACACATAAATAGACGCTGTCTTTTTGAGCAAAGGAAGAACCTCCCGCACCCATTTTATGGTATATTCCCGATATTCTTCTCTGCCAACCGCATTAAACTTATTGCCGTGATAATCTTTTGCCAAATTATAGGGCGGATCCACGATCAGCAGATCCACAAAATTTGGCGGTAATTCTTTCATTACCTGAAATGTATCTCCAATAATATATTGATCATAAAGCACATCCGGAGTCATAGTGCTGCCGTCCTGCAATGCAGTTTTAAGCTGATCGCCGTTTTCTGCCAAAATGCATCGTTCCAAATACACATGGCCTTCCTCTAAAGTGAAATCTATTGTTTTATTTCTGGCTGCCTTTTGTTTCATGGTACTCCTCCTTTCCCATTTTCCTACCGTATTCCTGTTTTTTTACTCATACAGCGAATCCAATGTAAGCAATAAAACATCTTCATCGGCTAACGAGTCATACCAGTCCGTATATCCGGACAACGAAAAGAATATATACTTTGAAACTTTATATTTTGCAGAAATAAGTTTACTCCTTCTAATCAGCGTGTCATATATACCTTTGTCGATCTTTTCATTCTTGAATTTACATTCGCCAACGACTGCCTTCTTGTCAACTTCAGATAAAGCAACAACGTCAATATCTACAGATTGAGCCCGCACTTCTCCATCTTTCTCTGTGATATTTTCTACACCCCACCACGTACCAACAGAAGTAATAAAGCACCCATACTCACCGGTTATTCCTTTCATCAACGTATAATATCTGCACATTTCTTCAAAAATTGATCCCATAAAAGAGTGCAATACCGGCTTAACAACTTTGGTGTAATAAATCTCTCCATGTCCCATCTCAATGACACTGGTAGCTTTCGGAATAAACTCATACCAAAACTTGAACATATAATCTTTCAAAACATACTGCGTCTTCTTTTTATTTTTTTCATCCGTGATGCATTTTTTCTTCTCAATCAACCCCATATTCCTTAATTTTTCTAACGAATACAATACCGTTTGAGCTTTTTCTCCTATCTTTGCTGCAATAATATTAAGTGCATTTTCGCCGGATGCGATCTGCTCAACAATATTATTTACCAATGATATATCTGAAAATTCCTGCGTCAAAAGATTTCTTGTCTCATCATATAAATATCCATCTGTCCTAAAAAAGAGCCTGACGATGTTTTCGTCAATGCTTTTATTGGAATCAATCATAGAAAGATACTTCGCAACACCGCCGGTAATTCCATAACAGATTGCCTTATCTTCGTTCGAATAATTTGGAACAAATTTTGCTGCGTCCAAATAGTTAAACGCCTCCAATTTAATTTGAGAATTGCGCCTCCCAAACAACGGACTCTTTTCGCTCAACACCTCCTTCTCCATAAAGCTAAGCGCAGACCCGCACAGAATTATTTTTAGATTCTTGTCATTCCACACTGTATCTATATATTTCTGCAGCACAGACAGAAGTGCTTCATCTTTTTCAGCCCAATACGGCAGTTCATCTATTACAAGAACGATTTTTTCATCACCTATATTTTTATCAATAAAATCAAAAACAGCTTCTAATGTTCCAAAACTAATATTCTCCATCCCAGGCATAAACAGATCCACTACCTGTCTTGAAAACAATTCGAGATTTCTGGTTTTTCCAACTTTTGTAGCTGTATAAAAAATTGTTTTTTTATCTTTGACAAATTCGGCAATAAGCGTAGACTTTCCAATGCGTCTGCGTCCATATATCACCGTCATTCCAATTCCATCTTTATCATAAAACTCTTTTAAAGATGCAAGTTCTCGTTCTCTTCCTATAAACATTGATACCGCCTCCCCCGCGTCATATTTAATTCAAATTTATTTGAACAAAATTGATTTGAATTAAATATATCACAAAAATGTAGGTATATCAATCCTATTTTCCTAATTAGCTTACAAATTGACACACCTTTCTTCCTATGCTATTCTTTTGCCAAATCACGATGCAGCACCGCTGCAAATCACAGAACACAGAAAGGCACATGAAATATGATACATTTTGGAATTATTGGAGCAGGCGACATTGCACGCAAATTTGCAGACGCCGTCAGACAACTGGATAACGCCGAAGTCATTGCGGTTGCCAGCAAATCACTGGATCGCGCACAGGAATGGGCGGCGCGCGAGCATATTCCGTCCTATTACGGAAATTATGCAGAATTACTCGCCAACCCTCGCATCGACGCCGTATACATCGCAACTACCACCAACGCTCACTACAATAACATATTGCAATGTCTGCAAGCCGACAAACATGTTCTCTGCGAAAAATCTTTGGTACGGTCTGCTCACGAGGCGCTTACCGTCTGTAGCCTTGCCAAACAAAAAAACTTGTTTTTGATGGAAGCTATGTGGACACGTTTTTTGCCAAAAACAATAACCGCCAAGCAATGGATCCGGGAGGGTCGTATCGGCAAAGTAAAATTAATGCAGGCAACTATCGGTTGGAAAGCTGATCCTGTCTACAATAGACGACTCTTTGACCCGGCACTCGGCGGTGGTTCTCTGTATGATCTCGGCATTTATCCACTCGAGGTGCTGCCTTATCTCGTGGATGAAAAAATACTGGATATGGAGGCTTTTGTTACAAGACATTCTACAGGTGTAGATGATCTGGTCAGTATGAATCTGCAGCTCGAAAGCTGTATTGCAAATTTACAGTGCTCTTTTACCACCAAAATGCCGGAAGATGCTTACATTTACGGCGAGGACGGATATATTCGCCTTCCTAAAATGCACTTTGGTTCTAGGGCAGAACTGTATAACAGTGCCGATGAGTGCATTGATTCCTTTGACAGCGGTGAAGAAAATGGATTTGTTTATGAAGTGGCAGAGGTCGTTCGCTGCATCGAAAACGGATTATTAGAAAGCCCAATCTGCCCACATCAGATGACGATAGATGCGGCCCGCATCACCTCAGAAGTGCTACATTTGAACCCTTAATCCATCTCCCAGTGCGCATGACTGCCTTTGTCCGTTCTTGTCACGACAAGCTTCGTTCCTACCTGCGCCTTTAATTCGCTGACATGCGAGATAATTCCAACCAAGCGCTTGCCGCCTGACAATTCATTCAACACAGCGATCGCTTGGTTTCTCGTCTCCTCGCTCAACGCTCCAAATCCCTCATCGATAAACATCGTATCTATGTGTACACTGCCTCGGCTGTCCTGTATCATGTCAGCCATCCCTAGCGCCATCGCAAGCGCTGCAACAAAAGATTCTCCACCCGATAGCGTTTTCACATCACGCACCTGATCATTGACGATGCTATACACATCCAGATCCAGACCAACCTGTCCCACGGTCCGCAAATGTTCCAGGTCCCGACATCGAAGTTCGAATTGATGATTCGTCATCCGCACCAGACGCTGATTAGCGCGGTCAATAATCTGTGCAAAATAACGCCGCTGAATATATGTTTGAAAATTAACGTGCCGTTTAGAGATTCTTCCATTCGCAGTATTATCTAAGTTCGCTAATATCTCCGCATGCCGTTTCATGCTGTCCCTTTTTTCGTACAGCTTTGTGCCGGCTTCATATGCACGTTCATTTTCTTTCGCCACATGATAAAGTTCTTTCACCTGTGCCTCTAATGATTTCTGTCGGCGCCCAAGTTCCTCTCTTTGCTGCAATAATTGCTGTAGTTCTATTGGTTTCTTATCCTTGGTCTGCTGTTCCAGATCACGGACACGTTCTTCGGTCAGCTTGCACGATTGCTCATACTCATTAATCTGCTGCTGAAATGCATCTAATTGCTGCTTGTCCATGCGCGCATTTTGGTACGCTTCCTCATTTTCAAAGTCCTGCTCCGTTAAGCTTTGTGTATACGCCGTTTCTGCCTGCGCCACTGCCTCAACACAACGCTCTAAATGAGCAGCCTCTGCCTTACGTTCTCCCTCTCGTTCCTGCTTTTCCCGCGCAAATTTTTCATGCTTCTTTTCTGCAGCGGCCGCTTTCTGCTTGATCTGTGCAATCCTTGCCTGCCATTCATTAAGGTCATTTTGGAACTGATCCGGGATATCCTGCAACACGGCATCTTGTATTGTTCGTTGTGAAACAGTTGGCATCTCATCGTCATGTAGTTGCGACTGCAGGGCTTCCCATTTCCCCTGTATCCCCGCCAACTTTTGCTGCAACTGCACTACCTGTTTTTGATCCTGTTCCCGTTTCGACTGCAAACGTCTTTCCTGCTCTACCATTGTTTCAAACACAGCATCCGCAGATCCCATCCTATCAGATTTCTGATCATGATCCACATCGTGTTCCATCACCGGATGATGCACGTTTCCACACACCGGACAAGGTTCCCCCTCTACCAGCGTCAAACGCAATTGCAATGCCTGATTATCCATGATCTGGGCATGAATTTCCTCATACTCCTGTTCACTTTGCTGCAAAAGAGTCTCTGCTTCCTGCAGTTTTCCTTGGCACGCCATAAACTCTGCCTGTAATTTTTGTATTTCCTGCAACCGAATAAGTCCCTCTTTACGGACACGTACCTTTTCTTCCAGCACAGGAACCTCTGTTTCCAATTGCTTTCCCAATGACCGGTAATCGTTTTCTATCTGTTCCATTTTTGGGACACTTTCTTCAAACCATTGTTTTAACTGTTCCAATCGCTGCTTGCAATCTGCAGATTCTTTTCTGCGTTCCGTTACAATTTTGGCATCCTTGTCGACAACCATCGCACGCCGACCGGCATCCAGCTTAAGCCGCATTACATCCACTGTTTCCTTCTGCACTGACAACTGTTCTGCTTTCTTATGGTGGCGTTCTAACTCTTCAAACAGTCGATTGATATTGGTGCCCGCTTCGATCTGTGCCGATATTTTTTCTAATGTCTTTCCTACATTTTCCTTGTCATTTTCCACTTGTCCAAGCTGCTGGTTGCTGTCTTCACATATACGCTTTGCCAGAGCAAGCAATTCATCGCGATGTGTCTCACTAAATAGCACTTCCAAATCATTCCACTGCTCGTCAAGTACCGCATCAACCGCCTGTATGCGCCCAAGTTCTTTAATGATATCTTCTCGATTTCCGATCAGCTTTCCATAAACGCTTTTTGCCTCCAACGCCAATTCCCGCTGAACCTGTTCATAGATCGATGTATCAAAAATCCGCGCAAAAATTTCTTTGCGCTCTTCCGATGTCGCATGCAAAAGCTTAATAAAGTCGCCCTGCGCAAGCATTGCGATCTGTGTGAACTGATTACACCCCAGTCCAATGATCTGCTGTATTTTTTCGTTTGTTTCCTTGGTTTTCCCGGCAAATTCTGTACCATCCGGCAATATAAGACTTACCTTTGTGCCCGTCGTTGTCTTTAACCGCTCCCCTTTTTTGTTCCATTTGGGCTGATCCGGGCTTCTCGTAACCAAATACTCTCGACCATCGTAGTCAAAGCAAAATCTTACTTCTGTCTTTTCTCCTGGTTTTGCAAACTGACTGCACATCATCTCACCGCTGCGCTTGCCACCGCTGGTTTCCCCATATAACGCATAGCATATTGCATCAAAAATTGTGGTTTTTCCCGCACCGGTATCTCCTGTGATCAAAAACAAACCCTGACTTTTGCCGGTGAAATCAATTTTTTCGTCCCGATAAGAGCCAAACGCTTTCATTTCAATATATATTGGTTTCATACTCATTTCCTCTCATATAATATCTTCAAGACAATTGACAACTTGCAGCTATGCTTTTCCTGCTTTCCATTTCATATTTCCAAGACAATTAATGTCTTGCAGTTATGCTTATCACATTCTCTCATCACACAACGCCATAGCTCAACCCTCTTTGCTTCCATCACACTTAGCAATAATCTGCTGTAATTCCAGTTCTTCCTCTTCGCTCATCGGCTGATCATTCATCATCTGATAGAACTCCCGGAATGCTTCTAATGGGCTTAACTGTGCATTCTCTATTTCCTGCTGTTTCATTCTTGCCATTGTACGCGTATTCTCTATCCGTACCTCCAAAATACGGTCAAAACATTCATCCAGCTGATCTTTTGGGCGGTATAAACCTGTTTCATCCGTTAAAACAATACTCACATAATCGTCTCGATGCGCCTCGGCACTCCGAATTACTTCTTCCAAAGTTCCCCGCAGACTGCAGACATCCCGAAGTGGGCGCAGCGGTATTCGTTCTATTTTCGGACTGTCCCCTTTTTCGCCCAGCGTCACCATGGTAATTCCCTTCTCATGATGCTCTTCGCTGACAGAATATTTTAACGGCGTTCCGCTATAACGAATATGCGCCTTGCCCACCGGCTGCTCCCCATGAATATGTCCCAGCGCAACATAATCAAACGCCTCTACCATATCAGTATGAACACTATCGATACCACCCACTGACAAATACATTAATTCCGAATCGCAGCGCTCAACTTCGCCATTACCACCCACAAAAAATTGGTGCGCCACCAATATATTTCTTTTTGTAAAATCAATTCCTTCCCGTTCTAACACTTTACGGACCGCCATGTCATAGTCCGTAATTTCCTGTCCCGGAAAAAGGACTCTAGCCTGACCAGGTTTCAAGAAAGGTAGTAAATATACCGCCACCTCTCCATACTCATCCCGCAAGATCACTTTGCGCAGATGTTCCTCCTCTGTCGTCGGGATCATAGTTGATACAACTATCTTCTGTCTTTCCAAAAAAGAACTTGCATATTTTAATCGGAGAGCACTATCATGATTTCCTGCGATCATACACACCGGGATCTGTGGATCCAACGATGCTATCTCATTTAGAAAATGATCAAAGATCTCATACGCCTCACCCGACGGCACCGATTTATCATATATATCACCCGCGATCAATATCGCATCGGGGCGGTGAATTGCGGCCTGTTCCACAATTTGATGCAAAATATCTTCTTGTTCCTCGCGCAAACTATACGCGTACAATTGTTTTCCAATATGCAAGTCTGATATATGAAATAATTTCATGCTAATTTCTCATCCCTTTCTCCATCTGCAAACATATACTACTGCCTAAAAAGTAAGAGCAACACCAACATTTTGTAATGAGCTACATTGCAAAACAGCAATATCCCAATAAATAAGAAAACAATAGGCAACAAGAACGTCACCAATTACGTGTGACGTCCCTGTTACCTATCTTTTGAAACCGCGATTAATCTACTAATACCATGCGAACTGCACCATACATTCCCGCATCATTTCCAAGCTCTGCAAGACGAAATTCTTTATCTTTTAATGCAAACATAACATTTTTCTCATATTTTTCTTTGGTGATATCAGCTACGACCTGTCCGTTTTTAGAAACACCGCCACCGATAACAAATGCCTCCGGATCAATAACCTGCGCTGTATGAGCAAGTCCAAGTCCCAAATACTCTACAAATTCATTAACCACATCTTCTGCCATGTCGTCTCCGGCCTTGTATGCATCGAAAATCTCTTTGCCGGTAATCTCCGGATAATCGCGCAATAAAGAAGGCGTGTCCGTATTGGCAACTTTTTCTCTGGCACTGCGCATGATTGCTGTTGCAGAAGAATACTGCTCCAAGCAGCCCCTCTTACCACAGCCACACACTCTCGTCTCATGCAGGTTGACCGTCAAATGACCGATCTCACCAGCCGCACCATGGGAACCTGTTACAATCTTACCATTCATAACGATTCCACCGCCGACACCGGTTCCAAGCGTCACCATTACAATGCTGTCAAATCCGCGGCCGCCGCCTTTCCACTGCTCGCCAAGAGCTGCCACATTTGCGTCATTACCAACTTTGACTTTCTGAACCCCTGTCAGTCTGGTTACCTCATCTGCCACCGAAAAGATTCCCCAGCCGAGATTTGCGCATTTCAAAACAACACCCTCTTCTGTGATCGGTCCCGGTACACCCATGCCGATTCCAAGAATATCTTCTGTCGCAATATTTTTCTCCTCATTCTTTTCTTTGATCGATGCCGCAATATCCGGCAAAATCTGCTCTCCGCCATCTTCTTTGTGTGTCACGATCTCCCATTTATCGATCATGGTTCCTTCTTCATCAAAAAGTCCCATCTTTACCGTTGTTCCCCCGATATCGATACCATATATATAGTTTGCCATAGTTTCCTCCATTTCTTCCTTATGTACTCTCCGAATCTACTGAACGAAGAATTTCGAGCGTACATCCTTCATAATATTTTGTAATAAGTGTACCAAATTTTCTGTAATCTGTCATCAGAAAGAAAATAAATGTACTGATTTTTCGTGGATAACTTTGATAACCTGTGGATTTCTCCCCATTTTTGTTGAGTTATCCACTAATTGTCCGCAAATCAGGACAGTTATCCACAATTTCGGACAAATGACCTGTATTATGGTCAGTCCCTATTCCGACACACTGTCCGGCTTGTTGGTCTGTCCCTGTTTCCGGCTCCCTGTCCGGCTTATTGGTCTGTCCCTGTTTCCGGCTCTCTGTCCGGCTTATTGGTCTGTCCCTGTTTTCGGCTCTCTGTCCAATTTATTAACCTGTCCCATTTCCAAACCAATTTCCACATCTTTCCCAGCAAAATTCACATCTTAATATCCTGAAATTCCGGATAAGGACTCATCATTGTCTATCCAGCTTTGCACCTCGATCACCCGATAATGCTCTTCATCATCACGTACGATCACCTGCTTGATTCCCGCATTAATGATCATTCGCTTACACATCGAACAACTATTAGAATTGTGTACATATTCCCCTGTTGACACCTCACGACCCGACAAATACATCGTCGATCCAATCATTTTTTCCCGCTCTGCGCTGATAATCGCATTCGCTTCCGCATGCACACTGCGGCACAATTCATAACGCTCTCCGCGCGGTATTTTCATTTCTTCGCGAATACATCGATTAATATCTGTGCAGTTCTTGCGGCCTCTCGGTGCTCCTACATATCCCGTTGCAATTACTTCGTCATTTTTTACAATGACAGCACCGTAACGCTTTCGCAGACAGGTTCCCCTCTGCGACACGACATCTGCCAGATCCAAATAATAATTAACTTTATCGCGCCTTTCCATCATTAAAACCTCCATCCACATGAACCCCTCTGTGTTCTACAGAAGTAGAAAACACGATCAGTGTTTTGGTTCGTCCATATTGCTGCAATTCACCAATGAATTGATCCAACTCATGTGTACTAGGGAACCACACTTCCAAAAGCATAGAATAATCTCCCGTCACACAATTGCACTCTACCACATTCGGGCAGGCTTTGATATACGGATAAAACTGCTCCTTATCGATCGGCGATACTTCCAAGTTGATAAACGCCTTGATATGATAGCCCATCTTGACCGGATTAACCGTCGCGTGAAAGCCCTCTATATAACCAGCTTCAATCATATTGTCAATGCGCACCGATACCGCAGGCGATGACAAAAACACTGCTTCCGCAATGTCTTTCAATGACATTCTCGCATTTTCCTGCAGCATACGCAATATTTCTCTATCTACATGATCTAATTCCTTATTCTTCATCGCAAAACCTCCATGCCCATATATTCTGTCAATTTCTTCCGTTGCTATGAATTACAATTTCTATCACTATATTCACTTTCGCAGCCCCTGCTCAACATGGCAATTGATAGTGATTCTTTATACTTACATCCATCATTTGAATCACTGCACGATCGCGCTTAATATGATGCAGATCACAGCCATAATAAACATAATTCCTGCAAAAATGCGTGCAATTATTTTGGATCTTCCCATCCAAAGCATACTATTTAACCTTGATTGCTGCTTGTCCTTTGTGATCTCTTCCAAATATTCTAATATTTCCGGCGGAATTTCTCCGGTCTCCTCAGACTCTGCCGCAAGCTCTGCTTCATCCGGCTGTATTGCATTCCACTGATTTAGCAAGCCTTTCGCCTCTTCCAAGCGCTCTGCAGCAACACAAACATCTGCGCCGGAAGCCGCCATTCCCAACTCTCCGGTATACAGCTTTCCCTGCACCGGACTGACTGATGGCTGCACAAAAGCTTGCAATCCTGCATCTTTTAATCGTCCTACCAGCATATTTCCCTCTACTTCACTGGCAACATGGGTCAACTTTGCAAAATCTGCCATACGCATCTTTCCTTTCCATGTGCTATCTCTCAATAAACACAATCTTTGTCCTGCAAATAACTTCTTTCATCATACCACAAATCACCTTTCTATGCCACGCGCAATTCTCTTTTCTGTACTGTGCGCAATTCTCTTTTCTATATGGTTGATGATTGACAGAATTGCCAAACCACCTTATACTGATAAATGTTATTACTAATACAATCTGGGGAGCTAAGGAGATTACTCCTATGCTGAGAGGGACCTGTTCCGACCCATATACCTGATCCGGCTAATACCGGCGTAGGGAGATGGATTCCATATATAAGGCACACATTCTATCCGAAATGTGTTTCAGACTATATGTACTTTCGCTTATAATAAGCACCTCAGATACTTTTTGAGGTGCTTTTTGCTTAATAGGAAACTCCAGCTATTATTTTTGCCAATGCAGCCCCTCAGACAAGGAGGAAATTATGAGTTATACAACACAGATGGATGCTGCCAGACAGGGCATCATCACACCGGAAATGAAAGCGGTCGCAGCAAGCGAACACATTGCCGAAGACGAACTTCGTGAGCTGATCGCTCTCGGTCAGGTTATTATTCCTGCCAACAAAAATCACAAATGCTTAAAGCCAAATGGTATCGGCAGCCGCTTACGCACTAAGATCAACGTAAATCTCGGAACTTCCAGAGATTGGACGGACCTAGACATGGAAATGGAAAAAGTAAAAAGTGCGGTAGACATGGGTGCAGAAGCAATCATGGACTTGAGCTCCTGTGGCGATACACAGAAATTCCGCCGCAAGCTGACGAGTGAATGTCCGGCTACGATCGGTACTGTACCAATTTATGATGCTGTTGTTTATTATCACAAAGCATTAAAAGACATCACCGCTAAAGAATGGCTCGATATTGTGCGTATGCACGCAGAAGACGGCGTTGACTTTATGACGATCCATTGCGGTGTCAACAAAGAAACTGCTGCCCGTTTTAAGCGTAACAAGCGACTGATGAACATTGTTTCCCGCGGCGGTTCAATTATTTTCGCTTGGATGGAAATGACCGGACAAGAGAATCCATTTTATGAATACTATGATGAAGTTCTTGATATTTGCCGCGAGTACGACGTCACGATGAGCCTCGGTGATGCATGCCGTCCGGGCTGCCTCAAAGATGCATCTGACATTTCTCAGATTCAGGAACTTATTACTTTGGGCGAATTAACAACCCGCGCTTGGGAAAAGGATGTCCAGGTAATGATCGAAGGTCCGGGACATATGCCGCTCAACCAGATCAAGGCAAATATGGAAATTCAAAAAACAATCTGTAAAGGTGCTCCATTCTATGTATTAGGACCTTTGGTTACTGATATTGCACCGGGATACGATCACATCACTTCCGCAATCGGTGGTGCGATCGCCGCTACTTATGGTGCATCTTTCCTGTGTTATGTTACACCGGCCGAGCATCTTAGATTACCGGATCTTAACGACGTAAAAGAAGGAATTATCGCTTCCAAGATCGCTGCTCATGCTGCCGATATTGCCAAGGGACTGCCGGGCGCACGCGACTGGGATGACGCAATGGGCGCCGCACGTCATGATCTTGATTGGGACAAAACCTTTGAACTGTCTATCGATCCGGAAAAGGCAAAGGCTTACCGTGAAGGTGCAAAACCAGAAAAAGAAGATACCTGTTCTATGTGTGGTAACTTCTGTGCAGTCAAAAATATGAACCGCATTTTGGATGGCGAGATCGTATCTATTTTTGACGAATAATTGACAGCAGTTATAGCTGCGGAATAAATGATCACAGTAATATTAACTATTGTCTGACAAAATAATCACAGCTATATTAGCTATTGCCTGATGAAGCAATTACAACTATTGTGCTATATATGATAATGATTATATTTTGGCCTTCGCATACAAAATATCAGATGCGAAGGCCACATTTTCAGTAGAAAGAGAAAGGATGATGGGATTATGAAAACAGCACTTACTATTGCAGGATCTGATTGCAGCGGCGGCGCAGGTATTCAAGCCGACCTAAAAACAATGACTGCCTATGGCGTATATGGAATGAGTGTTATCACTGCCCTGACTGCGCAAAACACACTTGGCGTTACACAGAACAATTTAATAAATACTGACGTCGTATCTGCACAGCTTATGTCCGTATTGTCGGATATCACCCCAAACGCCATCAAGATCGGCATGCTAGGAAATGGACAGATTGCCACTGCTGTTGCCGAAATTCTACAGGATTTTTTCTCACCATCAACGCAATCACCTTCTTCCCTGCAAGCTCACGAAAATGCTATTTCCAATTCTTCCATCCCATCTCATGCAAATACTATCCCCATCGTGATAGACCCTGTACTTGTTTCTACCAGTGGCAAAACTTTACTTGACGAGGATGGTATCCGTGTTCTGACCGAACAGCTTTTCCCAATGGCAACGCTCATAACCCCTAATATTCCCGAAAGTGAATATCTCTGCAATCGTATTTTCAATGCGTTACCAAAACCTTGCGCGATAACAAATGCTGACGACATGATAAAAGCGGCACAAATCATGTACCGCCATTATGGATGTGCTATTTTATTAAAAGGCGGACATGCCACCGGGAATGCAGACGATCTGCTTTACGATGGAACTGTTCATTGGTTCCGCGCCTCCCGCATAAACTGCACGAACACACACGGTACCGGATGTACATTATCCTCTGCCATTGCAAGTGCCCTTTGTCTAGGCAAAACACTTCCCGATGCGGTATACTCAGCCAAAGAATATGTCCGTGGCGCAATGTCTACCGGACTTGATCTTGGACACGGAAACGGGCCTCTTAATCACTGTTGGAATATTAGCAAATAATATCATCTGCCATTTCACAAATTTCATTCCACACCGTGCTATTGGAAGAATCTTTCATACCATATACATAACAGTCCGTTTCTTTTGCCGCTTTCACTGCATATATTGCATCTTCAAAAATTATCGTATCCTTTTGTGCAACATCATAATGTTCGCATACCCATTGATATATTGCTCCGCTGCGTTTATTCAAGCCAATCTGCTCGCTGTCAAAGATATCCCGAAAACAGTTCAAAACATCCAATCTCTCCATTGCCATCTCTGCACATTTTCGCTCCGATGTCGTCAAAATGCAAAGAATGCTGTCCTCTTTTCGGGACAGTTGCCGGATCAAATCCAACATTCCGTCCTTTGCCGGGATCGACGTACGATATTTTTCTCGAATATAGGCAAAAATTCCTTCATTAATTTCCGGGACAGATTTATCCACTCCAAGCGACTGAAAATATTCCGCCGATTCGTCCATCGTCATTGTCTCTATCCGCTGCTCAAGATCATCCGGAACCGCCACTCCCTGCGCAACCAGATAATTACGTCCAAGATGGAACCACTCTACCATAGAATTCAAGATTGTTCCATCCATATCAAAAATGTAAAGTTTTGCGTCCTTCGCCAACACTTTACGTATATCATTCCTATCCATGATTCAGAAATCCTCTCTATGTTTTATGACCGGATATACCACCCTTTTATACGCAGTTGTTATACTAATACAATCTTTGTATCCGATCATCCCGCCCTTTATATCAGTTGTTATACTAATTTAGGCTCGATATTTGATCATCTCGCCCTCACCTATAACCTAATATTTTTTCAGTGCATTACGACACTTTACTTTGACAGCATCTCACGAGTCAATTCCACCAGTTTCTTTGTTGCTGCACCTGGATCTTCCTGACCAAAAATCGCTGAAATTACAGAGATCCCATCAATTCCTGTTCCGGCAAGCTGCATCAAATTGTCTGCACTGATTCCACCGATGGCAACCACCGGAATTGACACGGTATCTGTGATTTCTTTTAACTCCTCAAAACTCATCGCCGTCGTGTCCTTTTTGGTATCCGTATGGAATACCGCTCCAACACCGATATAATCTGCTCCCATCTTCTCAGCGTCTATCGCTTCCTGTATATTTCCTGCCGACAGACCAATAATCTTATCCTCTCCCAAAATTTCACGCGCCTTGCGATACTCCATGTCGCTTTGTCCAATATGAACGCCATCTGCATCAATCTCTTTTGCTGCATAAATATCATCGTTAATGACAAAAGGCACTTGATATTTGGCTGCAATAGCTTTAATTTCCTTTGCCTCTGCCACCATCTCCTCATGTGTGAATGATTTCTCGCGCAACTGCAAAAAAGTTGCTCCATTTTTCAATACATCTTCCACCTGATCGGCCAGCTTAGCCCCATTCAGCCAATATCTGTCCGTAATTGCGTACACCATCAAATCTTCCGCTTTCATTTTAGCCTCCATTCTTTCTACGAGTTCTCTACGCTCTTTCTTACACTTCTTCAATTTTGGCACCCTGCAAAAAGGTTTCATTATCCATATTGCTCATTGCGTCCATCAAAAACATACGGAAAGATCCCGTACCACCATTCGTGCTCTGCACCTTTTCATAAGCAAGCTCTCCTGCATATCCGTACGCACTAATGCAAACTGCCGTCGCTTCCAGCAAGTTATCAGGATTGGCAGCCGCAAATACTCCCACTGCACTGGATAACATACATCCCGTACCCGTTACTCGTGACATCATTGGATGCCCATTTCGAATAAGATATGCCTTATTTGCATCCGCCACCACATCGATCGGGCCACTAATGGCAATTACAGTATTCAATCGTTCGCTCAATTTTTTCGCATACTCAGCAATTCCATCAATTGTATCTTCCGATGCAAGATCTTCCGATGCTGCATCTACCCCATTTGCCTTAGAACTTTTATCTCCGACAAATTTCACCTCCGAAATATTTCCACGAATTACCGAAAAATGAACTTTATCCAATAAATTTTCCAACACTGCATTTCTATGTGCAGCCGCTCCTGCTCCAACCGGATCAAACACCAACGGATGATCTACCTTGTTATTAACCATACCTGTGCGCAACATACTCTCTTGATAATGTCCCGCCGTATTTCCCATATTAATAACACTGCCTGCACATGCCGCTGCAATCTCCTCAACCTCATCCGGATCATCTGCCATCGTTGGGGACCCTCCACACGCCAATGTCATATTGGCACAATCTGTTGCCGTAATATAATTCGAAATATTATGCACCACTGGTGCTTTTTCTTGAATATTTGCAAAAATCTCTGCACTGTCTTTTAAAATATCACCTGTCATCTGTATACCTCATCTTTCTTTTGCTATGTTATTTTGTCATAAGGTTTACGCCAACCAAGGGAAGTCGCATCATCCTGCATCCTTATCCTTAAAAGAAAAAGGCAGAAGAAAAAGCCATACCGATGGTGGTATGCCCCTTCTTCTGCCTCACGACAAAATCTATATTAAGGTTATCATATAACATAAAACTTGTCAAATCTAGCCAGATCAAGACAATGCACTCTTATCTGGCCAAATCAAGACAATGCATCCGTTCATTTTGCGTTATATATTCTGTCAGCTTCCTCCTCACTAAGCGAAAATGTTCTCTGCAATTCTGATAATATCGTTTCTTTCGGTATCTTCATATTTCTCAGCATGGCTACCGTCTGCTCTATAGTTTCCGCACGGCCTTTTGTATGACCTTCCTCACGGCCTTCCTCACGGCCTTCCGCTCTGCTCTCTGCCTTTAGATCCTCAATCGCTTTACACATATCCACTTTCCCCCTGTCTTGCTTAATTTCCAATCCTATCCCTGCAACCGTATTGATCACATTAGCTGCCGGCAGATCAAGACGATGCATCCGTTCATTTTGTGTTATATATTCTGTTAGCTTCTGCGCGTCCACAGAATACTTTATCGTCTGCAGCACCTCCCGCAAACTTGTGTGAAACTTCTCAAAATCATCTTCTGATAGTGTCATTGGTTGAATTAATTGTACTCTGTAGTCAGGAACGAAGTCAAGTAATTTACTGTCATTAATGTCGTACATTTCCCGCAATGAAAGCGGTCCATCCCATGGTTCTGTCCCGAAATATAATGTCAACGTAATAACAGGCAGTATCTTATCTGTCCTTAAAAATCCCGATAAAAACTCTCCGTTATTTCGCATGGTTCCACTGGAAAACCTCTTATTCCTTCGATTAGCTGCTGCGATCATCGCAACCTGTTTATCGTACTGCAGCGCATCATAAACCATGTTACGCACCGGCATTGCATAATGCACCTCCATCTGATTCTCAACCCCCAATATCACATAGTTTGCGTGAGAGTCCTGCATCATTGCTGCAAACTTTAGCAGATCACGATGTTTCTGCGCCAAATTACTGTCGCGCGTTTTCTTCTTGGTACGCTTCTTCATTTGAGAACCTTCTGTACTAATGCCCTCTTCTCGAGACGATCTATGTTCTCCAGTTGCTGCCGGCAACGTAACCAACTCCGTAACATCCTTCTCCGTAAGATTCTCCGGCTTTATCTTTTGTTCTCCATCATACAGAAAAAAGTTAAAGACATCCGCAAAAATCTCCGGGGTTCCTATGTACTCTTTAACGATTGTATCCTTAATAATATCCCTCCTACCCTGCTATATCGTTGAATGTTGCTTGTCTGAATTTTAGTATATGATATTTTTGACATTATTTCAACATTTTATTTCATTTGTCATAATAAATATGGCATTTATCAATAATTACCATTTCTAAAAAGGTATAACTCTTAAAACGCTTTCTACGCAACACTTTGTAAACAATTGTTTCTGTTTGAAGAGGAAGGAGGCAACCGCAAAACAACATGTAATTCTTGATATTTCCAGATGGTTCATGCCATTCACGGAATATCGAAACATATTAACACCGGGGCGAAAGGATTCACCCCGAACATTTATCACAAGGAGGTAACTACTATGATAGTACAACACAATATTACAGCGATGAACGCTAACAGAATGCTTGGCATGACAACAAATTCTCTTTCTAAGTCTACAGAGAAACTTTCTTCCGGTTACAGAATCAACCGTGCAGCAGATGATGCAGCTGGTTTGACAATTTCTGAGAAGATGAGAAAGCAGATCCGTGGTTTGGATCAGGCTTCTACAAACGCAGAAGATGGTGTATCTGCAGTACAGACTGCTGAAGGTGCTTTGACAGAGGTTCACAGCATGTTACAGCGTATGAACGAGTTGGCAGTACAGGCTTCTAACGGAACAAACAGTCAAGATGACCGCAAAGCCATTCAGGATGAGATTTCACAGCTTACTACTGAGATTGATCGTGTTGCTGAGACAACAAAGTTCAATGAGACTTATTTGTTGAAGGGTGATGATAATACCAAAAATGTGTATATGAAGGGACATGATGCAGGTCTTAAAGGCACATTGACAGACGGTGCAGATTCTGCAACTTTCAAAATTGCTGCTGGTGCATTAGATGCCGGAAAGAAAGTGACTATCGGCGGTAAGGAGTATACAATTGCGGCAACAAAGACAGAGGCAGAAGATTTATTCAAAAATGCTCAAACTGATGACACAGTTACCATTGATGGAACATCCTATACCATTAAAGGAACCACCGATGCAGATAAGAATGAGTATAAAGTTGATGAATTAAAAGCTCTGGTAAAAGATGGTTCCACTGTAGAGTATAAGGGAAAATCTGTAACTGCTATTAATGATCAAAATAATGACAATGTTGATGATACTGATTCATCGGTTATCACAGCTGCGCATGCTATTGATTTAATGAATGCTGAATTGTTGGCTGCTAACAACATTGGAACTGCTGATCATGCTGCTACAATGGGAAATACTAAACCAACATATTCTTCTACTGATGGTGCAGAATTTACAATCAACAAGGGATATGCTACCGTTGCTGATCGTCTCTCATTCAGCCTTCATGTAGGTTCAGATGCTGATATGACGAATAAGATTAATGTTAATATTGAAACTATGAATTCTGCATATCTTGGTATTAAGGACTTAAATGTTAAAGATTCAACTGGTAATGCTGCAACATATGCTATCGACGCTATCGCTGATGCTGTATCTAAGGTATCCGAGCAGCGTTCCGCACTTGGTGCTGTTCAGAACCGCTTAGAGCACACAATTGACAACTTGGATAACGTTGTTGAGAACACCACATCCGCTGAGTCTCGTATCCGTGATACAGACATGGCAGAAGAGATGGTTAACTACTCCAAGAACAACATCCTTCAGCAGGCTGGTCAGTCTATGCTTGCACAGGCAAACCAGGCAAACCAGGGTGTATCGTCCTTGCTTCAGTAATTAATCAGATCTTAGTTGTTTTCGACTCGAACGAACAGAAGCATATTTTTATTACAATGTTTAGAGGGGAAGTCTTCATGGCTTCCCCTCATTGCTTTTTATGCATTCGTTATAACTTTTTCAAATATTCTTCTACATTCAAATAGGCCACATCTTCCTGTGTACTCACGCCTGCTTGGACGAGAGATGTTGTGGCACCGCAATAGATCACATATTTTCCAATGATGGTTCCATATCGAAAGGCAGTATCCTCACATTTTTGTTTATCCAATAGATGTCTGCATTGTTGTAAAACAATCTTGTCACTATGTTTAATTTCATAGATTTCACAAGTTTCTTCCTCTGGATCAAAAACAACCATATCAAATTCGCCAATTGCAAACTGTAATCGGAATACTTCACAGTTCTTTTTAGAAAGTTTTGTTTCCAGAAGGACGATATCCTCCATCATTCTACCTTTAATTTCGGCTAATATTCTTTCCGTCACTCTCTTTCGTTCTACAAGTGATAAATCTCTAAATTTATCATCCTGCATAAGCGACTTGATAAGTGACTCTGCTTGCGAATATCGAATACCCGGCTGTGAAAATGCAGTTCTTGCTTCTTTTCGATTATAGTCAGACATCCATCGGGTTTCTATGTCCACCGTCAAAATGGCTCCTCATCCCTATTTTAACTTTTTAACTTTCTCTGTAAAGTTAAAAAAGTTAAAAGCTTATTTTCTATTTATGGTATTTATATAATATCACATAATCACGTTTTCAATATACAGAACAAAGGGCTGAATTATGGGAAAGAAAACTGATGAGAAAAATAGCAAAATGTCATTCATATAATTCTCAACTTGTTTATGTAATATGCTATAAACAAGTTCGAAGAAGGAGGTGGCGTACTAAATTATTTGATTTTTTTGTACTAAATATACAAGTACACAAAGAAAATTGTCCGCATAATGACTATGAACTATAATTTTCAAAAAGATATGAAAGCAATTCATGAAATTATGGGGATGACTCAAGAAGAATTTGCAGAGAAAATAGGTGTTGAACAGGCAACGATTTCTCGAAATGAGCTAGGCAAAAATTTGCCGTCTCCTCAGCTAATGGAATGGGTCTATCAATTTGCATTTGACGAAAAAATACAAATAAATCAGTTGAAGAAGATGTTATGGGCAGAAAATTTAGCGTCAGATCACAAGCTGCTTTTTCATGGTGCCAAGAGCGAGATTGCCGGTGAAATTGATGTCATAATAGGACGAACCAACAATGATTTTGGATGTGGCTTTTACACAGGAGAAAGCTATGATCAGTCCATTTCATTTATTTCTAATTTCAACAAATCGTGTGTTTATTTTTTAGATTTTAATAATGTTGATTTACGCTGTAAAAAGTATAACGTTGATCAAGAATGGATTATGACAATTGCTTATTATAGAAATGCTTTGTCGAAATATGCAGAGCATCCTATTGTACAAAAGTTAGTTGCACAATCTAGGGATTGTGATTATATCATTGCTCCAATTGCAGATAATCGAATGTTTCAGATTATCAATTCGTTTATTGATGGTGAAATTACCGATGAACAATGTAAGCATTGCCTAGCTGCAACTAATTTGGGCTATCAATATGTTTTTGTGACACCAAAATCGACAAAACATTTGAGAAATCACGGGAATTGACGCAAAGCAGTTCCGAAATATTTATCCGTAGATTTATGAATAGCAAAATCTGTAAAAGCATTGATGATGGCGGGATTTTGCAAACAAATATGAATGACTATGATGTTGTTGAACGTGTTCAAGAACAATATGGCGAATCTCAGTACGGTTCCGTAAAATATACTGCGAATGAATTATTTTTAGCATATCACACATTGGATCCATCACAGGCTATTGAACGGATTTTGGAAGCGAAAAATATTTTGTACGATGATGAAGGAGAATTGCAACGTCAATATACAATATTTAAGAGGATTCGGAACGGAAAGTGAATACAGAGATTACCTTTTACTTAATGCAATGAGGGGAAGCCATAAAGGCTTCCCCTCTAAACATTGTAATAAAAATATGCTTCTGTTCATTCGAGTCGAAAACAACTAAGATTTGGTTAATTACTGAAGCAAGGACAATACACCCTGGTTTGCCTGGTTTGCCTGTGCAAGCATAGACTGACCAGCCTGCTGAAGGATGTTGTTCTTGGAGTAGTTAACCATCTCTTCTGCCATGTCTGTATCACGGATACGAGACTCAGCGGATGTGGTGTTCTCAACAACGTTATCCAAGTTAGAGATTGTGTGCTCTAAGCGGTTCTGAACTGCACCAAGAGCGGAACGCTGATCGGATACAATCTGGATAGACTGTTTAATCGTGTCAATTGCATTGCGAGCGTTCGTATCATCAGCACCATCAACACGAAGTCCATTAATGCCAAGCCCCTTAGAACTCATAGCATCAATATTAATTGTAATCTGATTGTTAGAGGTTGCATCTGCACCAACATGAAGTTTTAATTGCAATGCACCCGTTAAATCTTTCTGTCCTTTAACATCATCAGCAGTAAGCGTATCAACATTGCCAAGTGCATCATATACTGTAGGCGCATCAACACGCTTATTTACTGTTGTGCCGTCTGCTGCAACAGAAAAATAGTCATCAAGGGCATTTGCAGCAATCTTGTTTCCGTCACGATCATAGTATGCTGCTTCCTCGCCTGCAACTTTTGCAGCTTTTGCATTTGCAGCTGTGATTTTTTCACTAACGGATACAGATGTGTTAGTCTTTGTAGCTGCATCAGCGCTGTTTTCAATTGTTACAGTGGCAATTTTATTGCCATTTGCATCATTGATTAAAAATGTTTTACCATCTGTATCAGCACTGTCTGCCACTACCTTAAAACTACTTTCTGCACCGTTCAAAGTAAGTGTATACTTATCTACGGCAGCACCTGCTCCAGTATTAGCTGTTGCATCCCATGTGGATGTGTAATTTAAGGTTATACCCTGATTTTTAATTGCTTTAGCCAATTCGTTCTGACTGTCACCATCAGCTGTAGCCTCAAAAGCAAATGTCGCACTCAATTTGTTATTCGTTAATTTTGTAGCTCCAGCAGCATCTGTCACGCTTGCAGCAGTTCCGGTTCCATATGCTTTATAACTAAAAGTATCTTTTTTAGATACATCTTTGTCACCCTTCAACAAATAAGTCTCATTGAACTTGGTTGTCTCAGATACACGATCAA
>OGLE01000670.1_pt1 | contig 32628 bp, 27 predicted proteins | sample 1572671 | NCBI WGS metagenome assembly OGLE01 (sample SAMEA2581923, study PRJEB24529) | metagenome | biome: Human gut stool | place: China | collected 2011 | reverse complement strand
CGACAAAAGACGACAAATGGACGCAGATCATCGATGGCATGACCATCTATACGGATACTGCACTGAAAGGGTATCTGGAACAAGCAGGATTTTGTCAGATCCAAAGCCACAAAAATAAAAAGGGCTGGCTGTGCGTTACGGCGCAAAAGCGGTGAAGTAGTGCAACTGTAACATTTGGAACTGTGAAGAGCATGGCATGGTTTGTCTGCCGGAAAGCAGAATAAGGAGAACAGGGAGGAACCTATGAAATACAAAATCGAGAAAAACACCGTGCAGGAGACGCTGATTCTCCCGCTGTATTCCCGGAAGCTGTGCACAGAGCTGTATCCGAACCTTTACCGGGACGAAACGGCGGTGCGTCTGATCGACCAGATCGACTACGACTTTTCAGAAGCAGAGGAAAACTCCCGCAGCCTGATGCAGCGGTTCGGTGCGCTGGAGGTCGCCATGCGGCAGAATAACCTTGCGTGGGAGGTGCGGGCATACCTGAAAACGCACCCCTGTGCGGCAGTGGTCAATCTGGGCTGCGGGCTGGATAACACCGGCAGAGCCTGTGACAACGGCAGATGTAAAATCTACAATCTGGACTTCCCGGATGTGATTGCCTTGCGTCAGCAGCTGCTGCCCGCCGGGGAGCGGGAACAAAACATCCCCTGCGACCTGAAAGACCCCGCATGGTTTGACAAGATCGATGCCTCCGGCGGGGCGGCGTTCTTTGCCTCCGGGGTGTTCTATTACTTCCTGACCCAGCAGGTTCGGGAACTGGTGCAGGGGATGGCGGACGCTTTCCCCGGCGGAGTGCTGGTCTTTGATGCTGCCAACCGCACGGCGGTGAAGATGATCGCCAAAACGTGGCTCAGGACGGCGAAAATCAAGGATGTGGGAGCATATTTCGCGGTTTCGGATGCGAAAAGCGAGCTTTCCCCATGGGACAGCCGTTTGCAAGTGTCCAGCAGGGGCTATATGCTGGGGTACAACGATTTGAAAGATCCTTCTGTCAGCGGCTTTTTCCGGTTTCTTGCAAGGGTCGGGGACAACGGGATGAAAATGCAGATCGTGAAGATCGGATTTGGGGGCAGACAATGAAGTATGCAGGTATGCCCATGGGAATGTGGGCGCTGTTTGCCGGTTCCTTTCAAAAGCAGCTGACCGCTTACGATTTGAGCCTTGTAGTGGTTGTTTTGCAAAACTTTTATTCTTTACTTGATAACTGTATACGATAAAACCAAAGGGAGCTCTGCCCGGATCTTCGTCCGTGACAGAACTCCCTTTTTTGCTTCATAAACCTCAGTGCGAAGTGGGTGGCGTTTGCCGGGCAGCAGGAAAAAAGACATTCATAGCACTGCCTGCTGCCACACTCAACGGAGCAAGAACCACACGCCCAGCAGGAACGCAAGGAAGATCAGGTTGGACAGGGTGAACAGCCCAAAATACTGCTTCTTCCCCTGTGGCAGCTCCCGTGCGATCTGTCGGTAGGAAATAAGACTGGCCATGGATGCGATCAAAGTGCCAAGACCTCCCAGATTGGTACCGATAATAAGGGCTTGTGTCTCTGCCGTGAACCCGGACAGCAGCAGGGCGGCAGGAACATTACTGGTGACCTGCGAAGCAAGAACTGCCACCAGAACTTCCCGGCCGGTCAGAAACTCCTGCAGCCAGCCGGAAAAGGCCGGAATGCGGCCAAGATTGCCAATGAAGATGAAAAAAGCCACAAAGGTCAGAAGCAGGGAATAGTCCACTGCCCGTAAGGTGTGCGGGTCTGCAAAAAGAACGCAGACGAGTACAGCGGCAAAGGCAATGCCATAGGGCAGCACCCGAATCACAGACAGCAGGCAGACGGCAAACAGAACCAGATACAGCAGGATGATCTTCTGATCCCCCTGAGATGCAGAAGAAACAAGCTCGTCCACGGAGAGGGCGGCAGAGGTTTTCCGGCAGACCAGCGCTGCCCAAGCCAGCAGCAGGAGCAGAGAGACAAGGGTGTAGGGCAGCATAAGAAGCACAAATCCCCCGATGCTCATGCCGCTTTTTCCGTAAAGATAGAGGTTCTGCGGGTTGCCGATGGGAGTCAGCATACTGCCAAGGTTTGCCGCAATGGTCTGCATACAGACCACCGGGATCAGAAGGGAGCGGCGGACATCCGCTCCCAGACGGCTCAGGACCACGAACGTAAAGGGAACGAAGGTCAGCAGGGAAACATCGTTGGTGATGAACATGCTTCCGAAAAAGCACAGCCCGACCAGTACCAGCGTCAGCTGAAAGGTGCTGTGGGTACGGGACAGCAATGCCCGGCCCAGTCCATCAAAAAAGCCCTGCCGCCGCAGCCCGGCCATGACCGTCATCAGGGAAAACAAAATCGCCAGCGTGCGCAGGTCGATGTAGCCGAGATACTGCGCATCCGGCGGAACAAAGAAGGCGGAGACAACGGCCAGCACAGCGGCTGCGGTGAGGACCGTTTCCTGCTGAATGAATTGTTTGAGTAGTTTCATAGAGACACATCCTTGTAATTGTAAAGGCAGCCCTGCTGCGGTGCCGGACGGCCTTTTTTCGTATTTCAGAGCAGCAGTTCAAACAACCCGATCATCAGCGGCATGGTCAGGATGGAAAGCAGCGTGCTCAGGACATAGATCGCGCTGGAATGAGAAGCATCCCGGTCATAGAGCTGTGCCATGGAGGTGACCGTTGCACAGGCGGGGGTAATGGCAGAAAGGTAGACCGTCATCAGGATGGACTTGCCGTCCGGTATCCAAAGGGATGCGTGAACTGCCCAAAGCAGCAGAACGATGACCAGCGGAACACCCAGCAGACGCAGAAATACCGGCAGATAGTTGCGCGGGGTGCAGAAAACCTTTTTCAGGGGCACTTCCGCAATGGCCATGCCTGCCAGCAGCATTCCCATGGGGCCGATCATATTGCCGACACTGCTCAGTGTGCTGGTGATCGGGGCAGGCAGCGAGACGTGCAGCAGGTACAGCAGAGCACCGGCTGCAATGGCGATCAGATTGACATTGGTAAGGAGCTTGCGCCATTCCAGCCGGGCAGACCCCTGCAGGCAGGCGCTTGCATGGGTCCAGAGCAGCACCAGCTGTACAATGACAAAGGCGCAGGAGTAGACAACATATTCCTCCCCCAGCAGGGCCTGCACAATGGGGATGACCAGCGCGGCGGCATTGCTGTAAATGATATTGACCTGCTCCACGGCGTCCAGCTTGAGAGACTTGCGGAACAGCGCATTCAGAAGCAGAAATACAACGTGCATTCCAACGGCGATGCCCATGGAATAAAGCAGCCCGGTGCGGATCTCCGGAGTATCCTTGATCTGAAAGGCGTTCAGAACGACACAGGGCATGACCAGATAGACAAAGACCACAGACAGCACCTTACTGTCCGATGCCTTCAACAAGCCGGTTTTCACAACGGCATATCCCATCAGCAGAATCAGAAATAGCTGCGCGATCTGCTGCATCAATAAAAGGCTGATTTGCATTTGGATCTCCTCTTTTGCAATTCGTTTTTGCAGCACCATCCTACTCCATTGGCGGGGCATCGTCAAGAGAAAACAGAAAAAATGCGATCTGAATAAGAAAAAACGGATGGCTCCGCAGAACCATCCGCTAAAACTGGCATCATCAGTCTTTCCGGTACTTATATGCACCCTCAATGGCGTCAATTTCCGTGGGAATGCAGAAGTTTACGTCCTGATACATGGAAGAGTAGCCTTTTAAGCAAGGATCCCGGTGGACTGCAAAAACAGCACCAGCATCATCACCGGGGCAACATAGCGGATCATCACCCGGTAGAGCTTCTTGCGGCGGAAGGTCTCGCCGTTGCGCTGCATCTCGTCAATGACGTAATCCGGCGTCATGACCCAGCCGATCAGGATGGTGGACAGCAGGGCAATGAAAGGCATCATGACACTGTTGCTGACATAGTCCATGATATCCAGCAGCTGAGCCGCAGAGCCGTTGGGCAGCTGCACCTCAAAATAGAAGATGCTGTAACCCAGCGCAATGATGGCGGACGCGGCCAGATAAATGACCGTCAGCACCAGCACCGTCTTTTTGCGGCCCGAGTGGAAGATCTCCATGCAGTTGGCGGTGATGGATTCCAGCACCGAGATGCAGGAAGTGAGAGTGGCAAAAATAGCAGTGACAAAGAACAGGATGCCCACGAAGGTACCGGCCTTGCCCATAGCGGCAAACACCTTGGGCAGCGAGACGAACATCAGGCTGGGGCCTGCACTCATGCCCTCGGTACCGGAGAACACATACACGGCAGGAATGATCATGGCACCGGCCAGCAGAGCCACGCCGGTATCGAAGATCTCGATCTGATTCACCGCTTTGTTCAGGTCTACGTCCGGTTTGACGTAGGAACCGTAGGTGATCATAATGCCCATGGACACGCTGAGGGAGAAGAACAGCTGGCTCATGGCGTCCAGCAAGATCTGCAAAAAGCGGCTGACGGTCAGCCCTTCCATGTGCGGTGTCAGGTAGTAGCGCAGACCCTCCAGACCGGTGCGCATTTGACCGGAAGCGTCCTCATGGCGCAGGGTGAGGGCGTAACCAGCGATCACCACCACCAGCACCAGCAGAATGGGCATCATGTAGCGGGACACCCGCTCAATGCCTCCCTCCACGCCGTTGTACACGATGAAAGCCGTCACGCCCATGAACAGCAGAGCGAACACCACAGGAGACACCGGCGAGGTAATGAAGCTGGTAAAATAGCCGTCCTCCGCAGCGGCGGCAGACTGCCCGGTGAGGTAGACCACCGCATATTTCGTGATCCACCCGCCGATGACGGCATAGTAGGTCATGATCAGAACTGGCACCAGAAAGGTTAGGATGCCGAGGAATTTCCACTTGGGGCGCATCGTCTCGTAGGCGCGGATGGCACTCTGCTTGGTGCGGCGTCCGATGGCGATATCCGAGGTGAGCAGGGTGAAACCGAAGGTCAGCACCAGCACCAGATACACCAGCAAAAACAAACCGCCGCCATCCTTTGCGGCAAGGTACGGGAACCGCCACAGGTTGCCGACACCCACCGCACTTCCGGCGGCAGCAAGGACAAATCCGATTTGTCCGGAGAAACTGCTTGCTTTCTTTTCCATGATTCTCAAACTCCTATCCTAAAAACCTATTGTAATATAGGATAACATGAAGTATCATATCAGTAAACCCAATAAAATTACTGCGACCTATAAATTTTACTTATGGAGCGTTTACAATGCGGGAACAGAAAGACCGATACGAGATATTCTTGAAAGTATGCGAAACGGGCAGCTTTTCCAAAGCAGCGGAGGCACTGAACTATACCCAATCCGGCATCAGCCAGATGATGGCAGGGCTGGAAGAGGAATTGGGCGTGCAGCTGTTCGCCCGCATCAACCGGGGCGTGACCCTGACAGATAACGGCACCCGCCTTTTGCCCTACATCCGGGAGCTGGCCAACCAGAAGACCCGGCTGCGGCAGGCGGCGTTCAATATCAACCACAAGGTGGAGGGCAAGCTGCGGGTGGGCAGCATTTCTAGCATCACAACGCTCTGGATGCCGGAAGTCGTGCATTATTTCAAGGAAAACTACCCGAAGGTGAAGATTGAAATTCTGGACGGCAACTATGATGAAATCCGGGAATGGATCATCCGTGGACAGGTAGACTGCGGTTTTCTCTCGTCCATTGTGGCAGACGACCTGAAATTCTACCCGCTCCGGGACGACCCGCTGTGCGCTGTGTTCCCGGAGGGGCATCCACTGGCTGCACATTCCAGTGTGACCCTGCCGCAGCTGTTTCAGTATCCGCTCATCATTGAAACGCCCGGCTGTGATAACGACATCCAGCACCTGATGCTCAAATGCCCGGTGAAGCCGAATATTTCATACAGCTTCCGGGACGATACCCTCATCATGGCGTTCGTGCGCAGCGGGCTGGGCGTGACCATCTCGCAGGAACTGGTGATGCAGGCGTTCGGCTGCCCCGGTGTGGTGTCCCGCCCGCTGGAGCCTGCCTGCTGCCGGACATTGGGGCTGGCGTTGTCCAAGACGGCGAGCTCGGTGGTGAGCCAGACGCTGCTGGAATATCTGAGATCCACCCGGCAGCGAAAGGAAACACCGAAGATAAAATAAGAACAAATAGAGGAGAACGGTATAAAAGCCGCTCTCCGCTTTCCCAGCAGCAACTCCTTGATTTCCTTGGAGATGATCGCCTGAAAATCGCGCACGATGGTGGGGAGCAGTTCCCTGCACCCTCAAAGGACTTTCTCTGTTGTCATTCTGCCTGTATCTCTTCCACCAGCGGCAGATAGTCGGCACAGTATTTCCGGTACAGCGGCTGCACCAGCTGCCGGAAGTTCTGCATTTCCTCTTTGGGCAGCGGCAGTTCCCGGCACCCGCCAGCCAATGCCGCTTCTCGGGCGGCAGTTTCTTCCTGTGCCCAGAGTTGGCGCTCGTATTGCGCCGATGCCCGGGCGCATTTCTGCAGAATCTGCTGGTACTCCTCCGGCAGTGCATCCCATGTGTGGCCGGAAGCCAGCTGCACCTCCGGTACGCGGCTGTGCTCATCGGCCATGTAGTACCGCGCCACCTTGTAGTGCTCCATGGAATAGTAGGCCGGCCAGTTGTTTTCGGCGGCATCGATCTGCCCGGTCTCAAACGCCGAGTACACGTCGCTGTAAGCCGTGGTCTCCGGCACTGCACCCAGCAGGCGGATCATGTCGATCACAATCTGCGAATCCTGCACGCGGATGGTCTTGCCCTGCAGATCGTTCAGGCTGCGCACCGGCTGACGGGCATAGAACGAGCGGGCACCCGCGTCGTACCAGCTCAGGCCCACCCGCCCATGCGCGGTAAAGTCCTGCAAAAACTCTGCTCCGATGCTGCCATCCAGCACACGCCACATATGGTCGGCATTCCGGTAGAGATACGGCAGCAGCAGTACGTTGAGCCGGGGCAGATCGTCTGTGGCCGCCGAAAGCGACACACGCGCAAAATCTACGCCGCCAATGGCAAGCTGCTCCCACACCTGCTGTTCCGAGCCGTACTCGCCGTTCGCTTTGACCTGAATGACCACCTTGCCCCCGGTCTGCTGCTGCACAAGGTCCGCAAAATACTGTGCGCCCTGCGTGGTGGGGTACCCGGCGGGCTGGTTGTCGGCATAGGTCAGCACATAGTCCGGTGTGGTCTGCGGCTTTGCGCCACAGCCTGCCAGCTGCAAGGCTGCAAAGCCCAGCCCGGCTAAAAAGGTTCGTCTGCGCATGGTGTCTCCCTCCCTTTGCAGATAGTATAGCGCACAAGACTGCCTTTGTGCAAGAGATAGGAAAAGGCGGTGCCCGCCGCAAAGCAGGTACCGCCTTTTAGGAGAAGAAAAAGAAGATGTCTCAATTACATCAGGCCCATTGCCTGCGGCAGTGCGGTAGACACTGCCGGGATAAAGGTGACCAGCAGCAGTCCGCCGATGATGGCCACATAGTACATAAGCATATACGGCATGACCTTGGAAAGCGAGGTGCGCCCCACCTTGATACCCACGAACAGGGCGTTGCCCACGGGCGGGGTGATGTTGCCGATGCACAGGTTATACACGAGGATCAGACCGAAATGGATGGTGCTCATGCCAAAGCTCTGACAGATGGGCAGAAACAGCGGAGTGAAGATGAGGATGGCCGGGGTCACATCCATGAAGGTGCCGGACACCAGCAGGATCACGTTCATGATGAGCAGGATGATGTACTTATTGCTGGTCAGGCTCAGCAGGGCTGCTGCCACAGCATCCGGGATTTGCAAAAAGGCCATGACCCAGCCCAGAATGTTGGAGACACCCACAAGGAACACCACCATGCCGGACATCTTGGCAGAGTCTACGATGATCTTCCACAGGCTCTTCAGGTTGATGGAGCGGTAGCAGAAAGCCAGCACCAGTGCATAGACGACCGCGATGGCAGAGCCTTCGGTGGCAGAGAACACGCCGCCGATGATGCCGCCAATGACCACGATGATCAAGGACAGAGAAGGCAGAGCGCGCAGGGTGCAGATGCCGAGATTTTTCCAGTCAAACTTGCCGGGGGTGCCTTTATAGCCCAGCTTGACCGCCAGCAGCACGCCCACCACGCAGCAGCACAGTGCCCAGATGATGCCGGGGATGTAACCCGCCATGAATAGCGCAGCCACAGAGGTGCCGCCGGACGCCAGCGAGTAGGTGATCAGGGCGTTGGACGGCGGGATCAGCAGGCCGGAGCAGGAGGAAGCGGCGTTGGTGGCAGCGGTCACGGCGGGGTCGTAGCCCTGCTCGTCGGCACCATCGCGGATCATGGAGCCAACAGCAGCAGCCGCAGCGGATGCAGAGCCGGAGATGGCGCCGAACAGGGCGTTGGTGCCGATGTTGGTCACCAGCAGTGCGCCGGGCAACTTGCCCAGAATGGCCATGACGAAATCCACCAGACGCTTGGCGATGCCGCCCTGATTCATGATGTTGCCGGCCAGGATAAAGAACGGGATGGCGGTCAGGCTGAACTTGCTCATGCCCACAAAGGTGCGCTGGGCAGCGGTCAGCACGGCTACGTTCAGATCAATGGAAGAAAGAATGGCAGTCAGGGAAGAGACTGCAATGGCGTACGAGATGGGCACGCCGAGGAACAGCAGCACCAGCAGCACTGCCAGAATTACGAGTAACGCTTGAATTGCCACAGCTTAGTCCTCCTTGTTTTCCTTGTCGGCATCGGCAGCCATTTCGGCTTCCACCTTTGCAAAGTCTGCATCCTCCGGGGTATCCAGACAGATGGAGCCGTTGGCGATGCCGATAATGTTCAGCACGGAATACACCAGAATGATCACGCCGCAGATGGGCATGACCCAGTAGAACACGCCCACGGCTACGCCCAGCGAGGAGGTCTGCTGTCCCATAGCCAGCTGGGACACCTGAAAACCGCCGAACACCAGAATGGTGGCGGAGAAGAGGAAGGCGATGACCTCGGCAAAGATGTGGAACGCCTTGCGCATGATGGGGTTGAACCGGTCCACCAGCACGGGGATGTTCATGTGGCCGCGCTCGCCGGAAACGATGGTGGCACCCAGCATGGTGCTCCAGCCGAACAGATAACCCACCAGCTCTTCCGACCATGTGGAGGGAGAGTTGAAGATGTAACGCGCGATGACCTGATAGGTGGTCAGAACCACCATGACCGTCATGCTTAGACCTGCCAGCAGGTTGAGCACCTTGTTCAGGGTATTTCTCAGTTTTTCCATGATGCTCCTCCTCAGTCCGCAGTATGGGCAGCGTTGTGCTGCTGAATCAGGTCATAAATGGGCTGCAATTCCGGGTTTGCTGCCAGCACGGAATCGTGCAGGGGAGCCATAGCCTCCTGAAACGGTGCAGTGTCCGGGTAAATAAAGTTGACGTGCTGCTCATTCTCGGCCTTGTCTTTGGCCTCAGCCACAGCATCCTCCCAAGCGTCCTGCTCGGTGCGCTTCACGATCTGGAAGCCCTCTTCAAAGATCGCGCGCTCCTCGTCGTTGAGCTCGTTCAGGAAAGCGTAGTTTGCCACCAGCAGGTCCGGCACCATCTGGTGCATATCATAGGAGTAATACTTGCAGATATCGCCGTGACCGTTATCGGTCAGAGCCAGCTCGTTGTTCTCGGCACCATCCAGAATACCGGCCTGCAGCGCGGTGTACACATCGCCGAAGCCCATGGGGGTAGCGGTGCCGCCCAGCAGACGCATCATTTCCACATTGGTGGGCGACTGCTGTACGCGGATCTTCAGACCCTTCAGGTCGGAGGGCTGGTTGATGGGGGTCTTGATGGTGTAGAAGTTGCGGGTGCCGGCATCCAGCCATGCCACCGTTTCCAGACCGGCCTTGGAAGTGGTCTTGAAAATGGGGTCCGTCACCTCGGGGTCATCCATGGCCTCGTGGTAGGCTTCCACGCAGGAGAACAGGTAAGGCAGGTTGAAGATCTGGTATTTGGCGCTGAAGGTCTCCATGATGGCATTGGACGCCACCACAAAGTCGATGGCACCGGTCTGGGTCAGCTGCACCATTTCGGTCTGGGAGCCCAGCAGCTCGCTGGGGTACACCTCCACGCGGTACTTATCGCCCAGCTTCTCGTTGATATAGTCGGCAAAGGCTTCCAGTCCCAGATGATCCGGGTGGGTCTGGGACTGCACATGGCCGATGCGCACGATCTTCCGGTCGTCACCGGAACTGGCGCCGCAGCCGGTAAGCATCATGCTGCTGGTCAGTGCCGCCGCGCCCATCAGCGACAGAAACGTTCTTCTCTTCATGAATGGCATCCTCTCTTTTCGCGTTTTTTCTGTGATTTTATTTTAACAACTCGTTCATTTTTGCGAAACCGGATTATTTTGTGAAACGCAGCACGATTTTGTCTTTGTTGTATCCAAGTACAATTTTTGTGTTTTGCGGACGAAAGAAACTGGCAAAAACAAAAAAGCACCCGTCCCTCTCCTGCTGACAGGCAGGAAAGAACAAGTGCTTCTTTTGTGTCGGATTTATCCTTGTACCGCTTTTTCCGCTGCGGCCATGCGGTATTCCGAAGGGGTCTGGCCGGTCAGGCGCTTGAACACCCTTGTAAAATAGTTGGCGTCGCTGTAACCCACAGCAGCGCCGATATCCTTCAGGCTCAGGCGCGGGTCCAAAATCAGCTGGCGCGCCCTGTTCACCCGGTATTCGTTCAGGTAGGCCGAAAAGTTCACCTTAAAGCACTGCTTGAACAGTTTGCAGAAGTAGGCGTCCGAGTAGCGCAGCGCAGCGGCGGCATCCTGCATGGAGATATCCTCCCCATAGTGGGCGTCGATGAAGCGGCTGATCTCTGACCGGATGATGGCGGTGCGCATATCCTCGTCCTCTTCCCGGCGGAGGGGCTCTGCAGGCGCAGGGGGCTGTGCTGGGCGGGCGGGCAGCTGCACCGACACCTGCCGGATGGCATCCTCCACCGCGAATACCAACTCCTGCTCATTGTAGGGTTTGAGCAGATAGTCCATCGCCCGCACAGAGATCGCCTGCCGCGCATAGTCGAACTTATCAAAGCCGGTCAGGAACAGGATGGCGCAATTTTTGTCCGTTTCGCGGATCTTACGCGCCACCTCCAGCCCGGTGAGACCCGGCATTTCAATGTCCAGCACAGCCACCTGCGGCGCTTCGCGGGAAAAAATTTCCAGCGCTTCCCTGCCGTTTTTGGCTTCATACAGACTTATCAGATCTCCCAGATACTTCTGCAAAGTCCGGCACAGCACCTTGCGCTCGATCAATTCATCCTCTGCCACCAGCAATTTGCACTTCACGAGAGCGTCTCCTCCTTTTCTTCCGGCTGCTGCGTTTGCGGCAGTTCAAACCGCACCACAGTGCCATGACCTGCGCGGCTGTACACCTGCATTTTACCGCCCGGATACAGCATCCCGATGCGGCGGGAAATGTTGCCAAGGCCGATGCTGCGGCCGGTCTGCTCGCTCTGGGCAATTTTGGTTTGCACGGCGTCCAGCTCCTCTGGGGTCATCCCCTTGCCGTTGTCCGCGACCGTGAGCACCAGCACCTTGCCCTGCATCCATGCCCGCAGCAGGATGCGTCCGCCTTCCTCGCGGGACTTGAGCCCGTGCGAGTAAGCGTTTTCCACCACCGGCTGCAGCATAAAGGACGGTACCAAAACCGCCGCAGGCTGCACCTGAATGCTTTTTTCTACGGTAATGCGTCCATCAAACCGCATCTGCTGCAAATAAATGTAGTCCTCCAGCCCGTCCAATTCCTCCTCCAGCGTGATCTGCTGGCGCTTGGTGCGCAGGTTGTGCCGGAACAAACTGCCCAAATGCACGATCATCTGGTCGGTGGTGGCAGCATCCTCCAGCCGCGCCATGCAGGAGATCATGTTCAGGGTGTTGAATAAAAAATGCGGGTTCACCTGACTTTTGAGCACCTCCAGCCGGGTGTGTTCCAGATCTTTTTCCAGCGCAAGGTTCCGCACCTCTTCCCGGTGCAAGGCCTGCTGGGTGGTCAGCTGCTGCGCCATGGCGTGTTTCATCTGGTTGAAGGTGGCCGTCAGCCGCCCCACCTCGTCGCTGCTTTTCACCGGAAGATCCGGGCTGGAAAAATCTCCCTCGGCAATGCTGCGGGAAGCCTGCGCCAACCGCAGCAGCGGACGCACCACCGCGCGGCTCAGCACCCGGATGAGCAGCAGCATCAGCACAGCCGCCGTCAGGAACAGCCCCAGATACAGCCACGGCAGATGCCGGATGTGAGCCGCCGTGCTGCTGTAAAGGGCGTTTTCCTGTTCCAGCGTGGCCTGTGTCAGGCGCAGCGCATACTCGGCAAGGTAGTCTTGCAGCGCCATCACATGGTACATCTGTTCAATATAGGTATCTGCTGAGGGCGAAAGCTGCAAAAAGGCATCCCGCTCCTGCCGGTAACCCGCGTACCCCTGCAAAAGGTTCCATGTGCGGGCATAGCGTTCTTCGCCGATACGGGCGTAATCGAAGGGCAGGGCCGCAAGGCTTTGCTCGGAAGCGGTGCAGGCGGCGGTATAGGCTTGTTCGGTTTCAGAAGTAGGCTGGCGCACATAGCGCGCAAAGGCCTGTGCTTCGTCCTTGAGGGCATTCTGCACCGTGTAGCAGACGGCGTTGTCGGCCAGCAGCGTATCAAAGGAGTGCACCGTCCATTGACCTGCCATGGTAGCAATGCCGGTGGAAAGCATTGTGACCAGCAAAATCGCGGCAAGCCATGCCGTGACCCTGCTGCGCAGGGAAATACCGTCCTGCGTGGTTTTGTTCCGTGCCATACGCTTTCCCTCCTGCCCTTGCAGCACCCGGTCTTTTTTATAAGATAAGTATAATAATCTCCCGGGAAAAGTGCAACTGCAAAAAAAGCACCGGTTTCCACAAAGAAGCCGGTGCTTGCAGGCAGTGTACCAAGCGGTCAGCGGGTCAACAGCTCAAAGTGATTCCGTTTGGTGACCAGCAGCCCTTCTTTTTGCAGCTTGGAAAGCTCCACCGACATGGCGGCACGCTCCACGCAGAGAAAATCCGCCAGCTGCTGACGGTCAAAGGGGATGTCAAAGGAAAGGGAGGACTGCCGGATGGATTCGGCGGACAGGTAGGACAGCAGCTTTTCCCGGGTGGTTCGCTTGCTGACATGGGTGATCTTATCGTTAAAAAGCAGTATTTTGTTTGCCAGAACGCTGACCAGATTGCGGATGAGTTTCTGGTGATGGTCGCAGGCGGTGGGGCAGGAGGTGAGCAGCCGCTTGACGTTCAGCAGCAGGATCTCGCAATCCTCCTCTGCCACCACGCTGATGTTCAGGATGGCACCGGGGGTGGCGGCGTAAGGCTCCCCGAAAAAGTCCCCGGTATTGCACTTGGACAGGATATTGCGGTGTCCCCAAAGATCCTCCTGTATCACAAGGGTGGAGCCGGACAACATGAGCCCCATGACCTCCGTGGAATCTCCGGCACGGAAAATGTAGGAACCCCGGGGACGGGTGATTTTCGCTGCACTGACACAGTGCAGGATGGACAAGATCTCATCGTCAGTAAGCCCGGTGAAGAAGGGGCAGCTCCGCAGAACAGGCAGATATTTTTGCATAAAGGCTCTCCTTGTTGGAATTCAAACATACAAGATGGCTTTAGTATACTATAATAAACCTGCAAATGCAAAAAACACCCACAACAGGAGAGTATAGATATGATTCGGAAGATCATCCATATTGACGAAGAAAAATGCAACGGCTGCGGCTTGTGCGCAACCGCCTGCCACGAGGGAGCCATTGATATCATCAACGGCAAAGCAAAGCTGGTGCGGGAAAATTTCTGCGATGGCTTTGGCGACTGCCTGCCGGGCTGCCCCACCGGAGCCATCACCTTTGAGGAGCGGGAAGCCCCTGCCTACGACGAGGCAGCGGTGCAGGAGAACAAAAAGAAAAAGGAATTGCAGGAGAAGATGAAGCACCTCCACGAGGGCGGCTGCCCCGGCTCCCGGATGCGGATGCTGGAACAGCCGGAGGCTGCCGAAAGTGCAGTTGCCGCCCCTGTGCAGCCGGTCTCCCGCCTGCGCAACTGGCCGGTGCAGATCAAGCTGGCACCCATCCATGCGCCTTACTTTGAGGGTGCAAAGCTCCTGATTGCAGCGGACTGCACGGCCTATGCCTACGCCAATTTCCATCAGGAGTTTATGCGCGGCAAGGTGACCCTTATCGGCTGCCCGAAGCTGGATGCTGTGGATTACAGCGAAAAGCTGACCGAGATCCTGCGCAGCAACGATATCCAGAGCGTGACCATCCTCCGCATGGAGGTGCCCTGCTGCGGCGGCTTGGAGATGGCGGCGAAAAAGGCGCTTCAGACCAGCGGAAAGTTCATTCCGTGGCAGGTGGTCACCATCTCCATTGACGGAAAAATTCTGGATTAAAAGCACAGGACAGACCTATACCGCCTTTTAATGCTTCACGCATTTCTTGCCTTGCGGTAAAATACCATAGATTCCATAAGCGGGCGACCTGAAAAAGGCTGCTCGCTTTTTTATCGTCATCGCGGTATTTTTGCGGGAACGGCTTTTTGCCGGTAAAGGACAAAACTGCTCCGTAAAATAGGTGCTCTTTACGAGAAAAAATCTTGAAACGCTTCTGTTATAATGTTACAATTATGCTACATAATGGGATAGATATTCAAAAAAGCTGCTGACAACAGAACGAGAATGATATTGCAAGCACCTTCCTGAAATCGGTGAAGTGAAAATAAAGCCGGAATGAGACCGTCTGGGGTGGAGAAAGATTGGATAAAATGAAAAACTCTGGAATGAGCGAAACCATGCAGACTTTGACACGGAAAAGCGCCTGTGTGATGCTGAGCCTACTGTTGCTACTGTCAGCCGTGCTCCCTGTGAAAGCTGCCGCGGAAACCGCCTCTGCAAAGGTTGTTCGTGTCGGCTCGTTTGAGGACACCTTCAACTATGTCAACGAGAAGGGCGCAAGAAAGGGCTACGGCTACGAATTGCTGGAGACCTTGTCCGGCTATACAGGCTGGCAGTTCGAGTATGTGACCTGCGACTGGTCAGACTGCTTCGAAAAGCTCAAAAACGGCGAGATCGACATTATTGGCGGTATCTCTTATACGGAGGACCGCACCCAGGAGATGCTGTTTTCAGACGAGCCGATGGGAGTGGAAAAATATTACCTCTACGCCGATCTCTCGCGCGCAGACATCTCCGCCTCCGACTTCAAGACGCTGAACGGCCAAAAGATCGGCGTTCTGATGGGAACAGAGCCGGAAGTGATGCTGGCCGAGTGGGAAGAAAAATACGGCCTGAAAACGGAACACGTCAACATCTCCAACAACGAGGATGTGAAGCAAAAGCTGGCAAACCACGAGATCGACTGCTTTGTTTCGCTGGAAGAATCCTTCTGGGCAGAGCGTGGCATCTCGACCATAACCCGTGTGGGAGAATCCGGCATCTACTATGCGATCAACAAAAACCGGCCTGATATCAAGGAAGAACTTGACGATGCGATGCGCGCGTTGGACGAAGCTGTGCCTTTTTATACGGCGGATCTGTACAAAAGATATTTCTCAATGGATTATACGCCCATCCTTACAGGGGAGGAAAAGGCGTGGCTCAGAAAGCACGGTGCGATCAGGATGGGCTTTCTGGCGAGCGACAGCGGCGTCAGCACCTTTGACCCTGCCACCGGGGAGTTTACCGGGGTAATCACGGACTATATTCAGTTTGCAGCAGATTGTCTGGGCAATCAGGAACTGGAATTCCAGCTGGTCGGCTATGACAGCAAGGAAGCAGAACTGGATGCGCTGAAATCGGGCGAGATCGACATGATCTTCCATTGCGACCAGAACCCCAATCTGGCGGAAGAGTATCACTTTGCCTGTACCAACACAACGTGGACCTCCAACCTGATGGCGGTCACGAACAAACAGCACTTTAACGAAAACAATGTAAACCGCATTGCCGTTCCCCAAAACAAACTCTCCCTGAAAAAGTACCTTGCGTTTTATTACCCGCAGTGGGAGATCGTGGACTGCGATACACAGGAGGATGCGGCAAGGCTGGTCAAAGACGGACAGGCAGATTGCTTTGTTACCGGGATCAGCAGTGAGAATAAATACAGCAAGAAATACAGCTTTTACAGCGTTCCGCTGGTAAACCCTGTAAGATCCTGCTTTGCGGTCAATAGCGGAAACCGCAGCCTGTTGTCCATCCTGAACAAAACGATCAAGGCAATGCCTGTTAATATGCTTGCCGGCGCGCTTGCGATGTATAAGAGCTCCGCGCGGAAGGTTACCCTGAGCGATTTTATAAAGGATAACTTCTTTAAAGTTATGTTGATCAGCAGCATTGCTGTTGCAGTTGTTCTGCTCACGATTTTGATGCTGCTCCAGAAGGCGCGTAAAGCCGAAGCTGCTGCAAGGAAAGCCGCAAGCGATACGCAGGAACTGAATGCAAAATTGCAGGTCGCCGTGGAAAAAGCAGAGAGCGCGAACCGCGCTAAGAGCACCTTCCTTTCCAATATGTCCCACGATATCCGCACCCCCATGAACGCCATCATCGGCTTTACCACGCTGGCGCTCAGCAATATTGACGATACAGACCGGGTGAAGGATTATCTTGCCAAGACCCTTGCATCCAGCAACCATCTGCTCTCCCTCATCAACGATGTGCTGGATATGAGCCGCATCGAAAGCGGAAAGATCCATCTGGAAGAGGTGGAGGTCAACCTTTCGGATGTGCTGCACGATTTAAAAACCATCGTCAGCGGGCAGATTTATGCAAAACAGCTGGAGCTTTACATGGACGTCATGGACGTGACCGACGAGGACGTCTACTGCGACAAGACCCGGCTGAACCAGATCTTGCTGAACCTGCTGTCCAACGCCATCAAGTTTACCCCGGCGGGCGGCACGGTCTCGGTGCGGGTGCGGCAGCTTGCCGGTAAGGTGCATGGCTGCGGGCAGTACGAGTTCCGCATCAAGGATAACGGCATCGGCATGAGCCAGGAGTTTGCCCAAAAGATCTTTGAACCCTTCGAGCGGGAGCGCACCTCCACGGTAAGCCGCATCCAGGGCACCGGCCTTGGCATGGCCATCACCAAAAACATCGTGGATATGATGGGCGGCACCATCGAGGTGCAGACAGCGCAGGGCAAGGGCACCGAGTTTACCGTCTGCGTGCCCATGCGCGCACAGACCGAGCAGCGCCCGGTGGAAAAGATCACCGAGCTGGAGGGCCTGAAGGCACTGGTTGTGGATGACGACTTCAACACCTGCGACAGCGTGACAAAGATGCTGGTCAAGGTGGGCATGCGCGCCGAGTGGACCCTTTCCGGCAAGGAAGCGGTGCTGCGTGCGCGGCAGTCTATCGAGATGAGCGATGTCTACCACGCCTATATCATCGACTGGCGTCTGCCGGATATGAACGGCATCGAGGTCACCCGCCAGATCCGCAGCCTGCACGATGATACGCCTATTATCATCCTGACCGCCTACGACTGGTCGGATATTGAAGTAGAAGCAAAAGCAGCCGGCGTGACCGCCTTCTGCTCCAAGCCCATGTTCATGTCCGACCTGCGCGAGACCCTGATGAGCGCCCTTGGCCAGAAGCCGGCGGATGCAGTGCAGAGGCTTTTGCCGGAAAAGAACGCCGACTTCAAGGGCAAGCACATCCTGCTGGTGGAGGACAACGAACTGAACCGCGAGATCGCGCAGGAGATTCTGCAGGAGTACGGCTTCCTTGTCGATACGGCTGAAAACGGCGCCGTAGCGGTGGAAAAGGTAAGTACCGCCGCGCCGGGCAGCTATGATCTGGTACTGATGGACGTGCAGATGCCGATCATGGACGGCTATACCGCCACCCGGAAGATCCGCGCACTGGACGACCCTGCGCGGGCAAAGCTGCCGATTATTGCCATGACCGCCAACGCCTTTGACGAGGACCGCCGCAACGCCTTGGAAAGCGGCATGAACGGCTTTTTGTCCAAGCCCATCGTGATCGACGACCTTGTGCAGGAACTGCGCAAAATTTTGTAAATGAAACGCCGGTCAGGTGAATAAAAAAGAATGCACCCGCAGTATTTGCGCCCGGAGGCCAAAACCTCTGAAAAGCCTGCGGCGGCATCATGGAGCCGGTAGCCGTCTGGGTACGCAAAGACGGCGAGTGGGCCATCATCCACCGCTGCAAACGCTGCGGAAAACTCAGCTCCAACCGTGTGGCGGCAGACGACAACCCCATGAAGCTCATGAGCATTGCCATGAAGCCGCTGTGCTCTCCGCCGTTCCCGCTGGACTATATTGAAGAAATGGCCGCCTTGATGGGCGGTGATGGACGGATGCGGTAAGCCGCAGGAGGAACTACAAGATGGAGTATATCCGAATCACAAAAGAAAACATCGACAGGGAACACATCTGTTGTGCCATGTCCGGCAAACAGAGCCTTGCCAAGAAGGAATGGCTTAAGCAGCGATTTGAGGAGGGTCTTGTCTTTTACCGCAGTGCAGAGCGCGGCAAATGCTTTATCGAGTACATCCCGGCAGAAAACGCATGGGTGCCCATTGAAGCGGCAGGCTGGCTTTATATCAACTGCCTGTGGGTCTCCGGCTCCTTGAAAGGGCACGGCTATTCCAGCGAGCTGCTGGAAGAATGCCTTCGGGATGCCAAGGCGCAGGGCAAAAACGGCGTTTGCATTCTGTGTGCAGAGGGGCGCAAACGGGAGTTTCTCGCTGACCCCAAGTTTTTGACCCATAAGGGCTTCAAGGTTTCGGACACCTCCGATTGCGGCATCAACCTCATGTGCCTGCCCCTTGCAGAGAGTGCCCAGCCGCCAAAATTCAAGGCCTGCGCCAAGCACCCCAAGGTAGAGGAAAACGGCTTTGTCCTCTACTATACCGACCAGTGCCCCTACACCTATTATTGGGTGCCAAAGGTGCAGGAGGCCGCAAAGGAACATGGGATTCCGTTCAAAGCCATCCACGTCACAGAGAAAGAGACGGCACAGAGTGTGCCCGCACCCGTCACCACCTATGCACTGTTCCGGGATGGGAAATTCGTGACACAGGGCATCCAGTCGGATAAGAAATTTTTGAAATTAGCAGGCGCAGCGGATTGAGAGATTCAGGAGGAAAAATGCAATACGATCAAACGGTTATCACACCAAAAGGACTGGCAGTCCACATCCGAAACGGTGTGGCATCCGATGGAAGCGCTGTGCTTGAAAACTTTGATTTGACACACGCAGAAACAGATTATCTGCTGAGTTATCCCGATGAAAATCACTTTGATGCGGAACAGGAAAGCCGCTACTTGGAGAAAAAAGCAACCAGTCCGAATGAGATCGAACTGATCGCCTTTGTGGACGGTAAAGTGGCAGGAACTGCTGGAATTGATGCAATCGGAGCGCAGTATAAAGTGGCGCATCGTGCCGAATTTGGCGTCAGCATCCTAAAAGAGTATTGGGGTCTGGGGATCGGGCGAGCCTTGATGGAAGCCTGTATCCATTGCGCTAAAACCGCCGGATACGCTCAGTTGGAGCTGGATGTAGTGGCGGAGAACGCAAGAGCAATCTCCATGTACCAGACGGCAGGATTTGTGGAATATGGCAGAAACCCAAAAGGTTTTCGCTCTCGGAACGCTGGATTTCAAGAACTGATCTCCATGCGGCTGGAATTGTAAAACTTATCGACTGAAAACAGCCCTCCTGACCATGACGGCCGGGAGGGCTGTTTTTGGTAGGGAGGTTGACCAGTATGAGGACAATACCCGGACTACCGCAAGGCAAGGAATGAGATGCAGAAACTAGTTCGGGCACAGAAAAATGTAGAACGTTTTTTTGCAGAGGAAAAGAACACCACCGAGAAAACACAGACACGTTAAAAAAGTCGCCGAGGAGCTTTCCCTGTTGGGAGGCATCCTCGGCGGATTTTTTAGTTTATATAGCAGCTTTGCGGAGCAATGCGCCTGTTACCCGTATGTTTTCCCTACGATCTTTCCGCGTGCTGCGGCGGGCAGAAGCTTGCACAGCAGGCTCAGGAACTTATACTGTGCACCGGCAACATAAACGACCGCCGGCTTCTTTTTCTCCACAATACCGGCGATGTACCGTCCAATGCGTGCCGGGTCCATGCCGTTTTGCTCGTCGTGCTCCATCTGACTGACGCTCCGGGAGATACGTCCGCCGTATTCATCATCGCCGAGAATGCTTTTCTGACGTGCTTTTGTAAATCCGGTGCAGATGTCACCCAATTCTACGACGGTAACATGGATGCCGTAGGGCTTGACTTCATTTGCCAGAGCATAAGAGTAAGAGGAAACGGCGGCTTTGCTTGCGGAGTAGAAGGTCTGGAACGGAATGTGCGCTACGGCAGCAACAGAGCTGATGTTCACAATATGCCCCTTCCCTTGATGGCGCAGGAAGGGGAGAACCGATTTATTCACAGTGACTGTCCCGAAAAAGTTCACATCAAACTGTGCTTTGGCTTGTTCCATGGACGTAAACTCCACCGCACCGGAAATGCCAAAGCCTGCACAGTTGACCACCGCATCAATTTTGGTCTCTTTTTGGATGACCTGCTGCACAGCGGCGTTGACCGCATCTTCATCGGTCACATCGACAGACAGATGGGTAACGCCCTCCATAGGGATATTTCTGCGGCTGAACTCATAGACGATGCAACCGTTCTCCTTCAGAGCGGATGCCGTGCACCGCCCGATGCCGGAGCTTCCTCCGGTAACAATGACGACCTTGTTGTTTTCTCCCACCATGATTTTCCTCCTGAAAATGTTGATTTGGTTCGAGTATACCGCATCGCAGGGCGACTGTCTATACGGATAGCCGGATCGTGGAAAAGTACAGGGATCAACTTGCGTAAATTTTCACACAGATTGGCCTCTCTTTTTTACACAGCCAATGCCAATTAGCGCTTGAAAACGAAACGCTGCGCAAGTATACTATACTAGCTATACTGTACAAGCTTGATCACAAATCAGTATGCCAGTTGACCATAAAAGACATACCAGAATTGAAGCATGCGGCGGGGTCAAAACCCTACGAGGATGAAAATGAAATTCGATAGAAGACTTACAGATGAAATCTACACTTCCGATACGGTAAGGCTGGGAAAAAATGCATTTCAGGCCATGCAGGAGACGATCTATCATAATGGCGGTGTCGGAACCATTACCGGGTACTATGATGCCGAATTGTCGATCCTGTCGGTCAGTAATCTGTTGCTGCATAATCTGAACCACAGCTATGCATCCCTGATGGAACAGACAAAGGGTTCGCTGAAGAATCTTTTCTATAAGAAAGATGCCGCATTCCTCGACAATGCACGCTTTCGTCAGCTCCAAGGCGAAGGGGAAGGCCGGATCCTCACGGCAGATGGGGCTCCCGTCTATGTGCGTCTCTACAAAAAAGATGCAGTCGATACGGATGGAACACCAATCTGGATCATGTCAGTACAGATGAACTGGGCGTATGAGAGCCTTGCGCTGGTTAATGAATCCATCCATTCTGCACTATGGTATTTTGAGTGTAATGAAAACGGTGAGATCGTTCATGTGAACTGGAGCCATGCGTTCCGGCAGATCCTTGGATATCATGACATTCTGGATTTTCCGAACAAACTGGATTCGTGGTCGAACCTTCTGCACCCGGAGGACTATGACCGGGTAATGCAGCTGCTTTTGGAAGCGATTGCGGACAAAACCAATGCTACGAAGTATAATGTTGAGTACCGACTGAAAATGCAGGATGGCCAATACCACTGGTTCCGGGCATCGGCGGAGGTGATACGCCGTCTGGATGGTTCGGCCAATCGAATTGCCGGAATCATCAGCAACATTGACGCGGAAAAAAGAAGCCGGATGCAGGCGCAGCGGGCAGCGGCATTTCACCGTGCATTTACCAGCGCAAACCTCTGCGAATACTATGTAAATCTGGAAAAGAACACCTTTGACACTTTCAAAGTGGAGCCCTCTTTGATGACGGCCTTTGAGCAGAACCACACATGGGATGGACTAGTCAGATTCCTTGTGGATAACTATGTGGTTGAAGAGGACAAAAAGTCTGTAACGAATTTCTACAATCGCGCCTACATCACGGAAAAACTAAAGGGGCTTGAGACGGAGCTGCGTCAGGAGTGCCGCATCGTTCTGGATGGGGAGGAACGATGGGTCAGCAACGTGGTCATGCGCGGCGAGATCGAAGATTCCGAATATGCGATGATTTTTCTGCGGGACATCACAGAGTCCAAAGCAGAGACGGCACGGCGGATGCAGATGGCCTCAGATAACGCATCGATGGATCTTTTGATCAAGAGTATGGTGCGTCTGCTGGACCGCTTTGTCGTCTGCGATCTGGAGAATGACCGGTACCGGTTCTATAATCTGCAAGGTGAAATGATATACGCGCCGACGGGAACCTACCATGATTTTGTGGAGCAGGTGGCTGTAAGGTATAAGACGTTGGAGCCATTGGCGGCGATAGACGCATTGTTCTCACCGGAAAATATCCGAAAGAATCTGCAGGGCGAGAACGACATCTACAAATTTGAATACTGCTCCATAGATGAGAACACCTATAAGATCGCTTCCTTCATTCCGCTGGAGTGGGATGGCACAAAGCTGGTCAAAGCACTGTTGGCATCTATGGATGTGTCACAGGAGAAAAAGGCCGAGATCGAATCCCATAAGGCACTGAAGGATGCGTACCGGGCGGCAGAAAACGCAAGCCGCGCCAAGACAGAATTTCTCTCCAATATGTCCCATGATATCCGTACACCAATGAATGCAATCGTTGGTTTGACCGCCATTGCGGGTGCGAATATCGAGAGCCAGGACAGGGTGGTCGAGTGCCTTGGCAAGATCACAAAATCGAGCCGTCATCTGTTGGGACTGATCAATGAAGTGCTGGATATGGCCAGAATCGAGAGCGGGCGAATGAGCCTTGCCGAGGAGGATTTCAGCCTGCCGGAGCTGGTCGATAACCTGCTCACCCTTACAAAACCGGCAATCGACGAGCACAAACATCAGCTCGAAGTCCATGTTGAGCACATCGAGCACGAAGCTGTCTGCGGCGACAGCCTGCGCATCCAGCAGGTCTTTGTGAACCTGATGAGCAACGCCGTCAAGTACACCCCGGATGGCGGAAACATCACCCTTACGATCAAGGAAAAACCGAACGGCTTCTCGGAGCTTGGCTGCTACGAGTTTTCCATCGAGGACAACGGCATCGGTATGACGCCGGAATTCCAGAAGATCATGTTCGAGCCGTTCAGCCGGGCAGACGATCACCGGACGACCAAGGTGCAGGGCACCGGTCTTGGCATGGCCATTGCAAGAAACATCGTCAACCTGATGAATGGTGACATTCAGGTCGAAAGCGCTCCCAACAAGGGAACGAAGATCACGGTCACGGTCTATCTGAAGCTTCAGGAGAACGAGAAGGAACAGGAAAAAGAACTGCTCGATCTGCCGGTACTGGTCGTGGACGATGACAAGACCTGCTGCGAAAGCACCGTTGCAACCCTTCAGGAGATCGGCATAGCGGGCGAATGGGTCCTGACCGGCAAGGAAGCCGTGGAACGCTGCGCGGCGCGGCACAAGACCGGCCGCGACTATTTTGCGGTGATCCTGGACTGGAAGATGCCGGAGATGGACGGCATCGCAACGGCCAGAAGGATTCGGGAATGCGTTGGGGAGAACGTCACGATCATCATCCTGACTTCCTTTGATTTCAGCGAGATCGAAGAAGAAGCCAGAGCAGTGGGCGTGAATGCGTTTATGGCAAAACCGCTGTTCCGTTCTCGTCTGACGGCAACTCTGCGACAGTTTACATCCGGGAAGAAGGAGAAAAACGCCCGGAACTATCTGGAAGATTTTGCGAAGGAAAACTATGCGGGCAAGCGGATCCTTCTTGTGGAAGACAATGCGCTGAACCGTGAGATCGCAACCGAGATCATAGGCATGACGGGCGTGACCATTGACATTGCCGAAAACGGAAAAATTGCAGTCGAAAAGGTGATGGAAGCGCCAGAAAAGTGGTACGATCTCATTTTTATGGACATCCAGATGCCCATCATGAATGGTTACGAAGCCACTGCTGCGATCCGTGCTCTTGCCGGCAGCCGGGGCAAAGTGCCCATCATTGCCATGACGGCAAATGCCTTTGCCGAGGACGTGCAGCTGGCAAAGAACACCGGCATGAACGAGCATATCGCCAAACCGCTTGATTTGAATAAGCTGAACGATGTGCTGAAACAGTGGCTGTGATCTGTGCATTGCCGTAAGGCGCGTGATACTATTGACCGGGCAATCAAAAAGCATGAAATGAAGAACGCCGAGGAATCCCTTCCCATGTGGGAGGAACCCTCGGCGTTCTTTAGTTTATATAGCAGCGGTCCTGTTTTATAAGCCAATCTTCACACAGCCGCTGGGCTTCGTCCTTTGTGCAGCAGGTGCAGTTGAAAAGTTTGCCACGGATGGAACAGTAGGTGTAGTGTACCCTCGAGACTCCATTGGCATCTCGAAAATCAACGCAGCGTTCCTCACCGGGCAGCAGATAGATCGTATCCACGTTCAGCAGCTCCTTTTCACTATGTTCGTGTGCAAACCGCACAACACGCAACGTCTGCTATTGTACCATGAACCATCAAATTCTTCTATTGACCCTTACGCCAAAAAGGTACAGGCTTTTTCGTAGGATGTGACGATTGACATCCTCAAAAGCATCCTGCAGGGAGGCGCAGCCTGCATTGAAAATGCAGATCAAAGGGGTTTGGGGTGTTCCCCAACAAGCGTTTTGCAACGCAAAAAGTGTTTTTGTATAGACGAAAACATTGCTTGCTGGGTCACTTTTCGTCCGGGGTGGAGTCCGGGGCGCTGCCGCTGCCGGAGTTCAGGATCGCCACGAACTGCTGCAGCTGCTTGAGGGAGTTGACACCCAGTTTTTCGTAGATGTTCTTGTTGTGGAAGCGCAGGGTGCTGTCCTTGATGTCCAGCTGCTCCACGATCTCCCGGGTGCGCAGCCCGGCGGCGTAGCCGTCAAAGATGCGGCGTTCGGTCTTGGTCAGGGTGGGGATGCCCGCCACAAAGGTCTGGAAGGCATCGGGCACCGACTCGTTGCGGCACACGTCCGCCAGCCGGGACAGCTCAGTCTGCATCTGCTGGCGTTCCAGCTGCAACTCGTCCATCCGCCGCCGGGACTCCCGCCGGTCTTCCTCGAACTGCCGGAACGCCGGCGAGAGGATGCGCCGGTGGAAGTTCATGCAGCAGAACACCACGAAAAAGGCGATGAACAGGCCGATGAGCAGCATCTGCAGATTGCCGGAAAAGACCAGTCTCCGGTAGTCTGCCATGGGGATGCACACCGCCAGCCGGTAGGACTGGCTCTCGCTCAGGCGGCACAGCTGGGAGATGCCCGCATAGGCGCTGTCGGGGCCGGTCAACTGGGTCAGCCCGCCGCCCATGCTGCGCAGCACCAGCGTGTTCCGGGGGGTATGGTAGTAGCCATCGGTAGTGCCGCTGCTCAGGGCCGCTCCGGCGTTCAATCCATCGCCTGCCGGAGCAAGCAGGCAGATCAGGCGGTCAAACCCGGTAGGCTGGGCAAAGTTCTGCTTGAAGTAGCTCTCGCTGATCTCAAAGCCGCACAGCCCGTACATCGTACCGTCCCGCCCCCGCAGGGGCAGCAAAAACAGCTGCACCTCCTCCGAGGTGCCGGGCAGCTCGAACCGCTCGGTCAGCGTATAGGACTGGTACAGCGGGGCGCTGCCGGGGGTCATCCAGCGGTCGTAGTCCGGGAACTGGTCGGTCTGGAACTCCATGCGCCACTTGCGGTGGGGCATCACGCTGTGGGTCTTGCCCACCTCCGCACTGCCCCGGTACAGCAGCAGGGGCACGGTGGGGGTGTCGGCACCGCTTTTCTGCACATACAGCCCGGCGCGGGAATGCTCGGCTCCCTCCATGCGGGTGTTGATGGTGGCATCCAGCAGCACAAAAGCGCCGGAACAGCCGGTCTGGCGCAGACGGCGGCACAGCGGCTCGATCATTTTCTCTTCCAGCGCGTTCAGCACCTCGGGGGAGTCGTTCAGCTGGGCAAAGGACATCTGCCGCAGGGCAAGCTCCTTGTCCACCTCTGCGCTCATGTCCTCGGACAGGTTCACGCCCATGACCGCCAGCTGGTCAAAATAGCGCTCCATATCGTTCTGGAACACCGAAAACTGGATCTGCAGACTGCGGCTGATGTCCTTTTTGGTGTTGTGCAGGCTGGCAAACAGGAACAGCGCCGCACCAAAGGTCAACACCAGCAGCACCACCAGCAGTAGGCAGGCCCACAGCAGCCGGCTGCTCATGGGGCTTTGGCGGATCTTTTCACGGTGCCGGTCAACAAAGTGCATCAAAGTCCCTCCTTTCCGGCTGAGCGGCAGGCTCAGGCATTGTCACACAGCAGCTGCCATGTTTCCTCGGCAAGGGCTTCCAGCGTTTCGCCGTCCGCAAGGCGCTGGGGGTAGTCCTTCTGGCGCTGGCGCAGGCTGTCGTACAAGGTTTTGGCCTTGGCGTGATACCCCACGATGCCCGGTTCGGACAGGGGGGTGTTCTGGATGCGCATTTCGTTGTAGACGTCGTACAGCCGCTGATAGCTCTGCTGCTCAAACGGATAGTCCGCAATGGCATCAAAGGCGGCGCTGGACACCGGCATATATCCGGTGTCGGCGGCAAATTCCAGATTGCGCTGCTGTTCGGTGAGCCAGCGCAGGAACACGGCGGCGGCTTCGGCCTTCTGCTCGGTGGTCTTGAAGGCGCACAGACCCACACCGGCCTGCGGCATCAGGGGCGTGGCGGTGCCTGCGGCGTGGGGCAGGGGAGCCAGCAACAGGTCGGTGGGCTCGGTGGTGTTGTCCGGGTAGGTGACGAAATCATTGTAATAAAGGATGGCCGCAGAGCTGCCAAGGCCCGCCAGCGTCTCGCCGGTCATCACCTGCGTGTTGGAGTACAGGTCCGAGATCAGAATATCGCCCTGCACCAGCGCCCGGGCAAACTCCATCCACGAAGCGCGGAAGGTCTCGTTGGTCAGATCGTACCAGCTGCCCTTGTACAGCTCGCCGCTGCCCTGCTCCAGCGCGTTCAGCTCCACCAGACGCAGGGGGTAATCCAGCGCGCAGAAGGGCTTGCCCTGCGACCACTGCCGGTAGGCACCCGCCATTTCAAAAAAGCCGTCCCATGTGGCAAGGGTGGAAAGCTGCGCCCCGGTGTCCGCCGCAAACCGGGCGTACTGGGAGCCGTTCAAAAAGATGAGCTGGGTGGATTTGGACACCGGGAACACCACCTGCCGCCCGTCAATGATGCCGTCCTGCACAAAGCCGGGCACATAGGCCGCCATGTCCTCGGCGGTGAACCAGTCGTTCCAGTCCACAAGGTTCTCAATGCCCAGAGCGCTGGCGTCCGCGGGGTGGGCCGAGAACAGGTCCGGCAGGTCCAGCGCGCCGGGCTTGCCGGCCTTGGCGTCCTGCAGCTGGCCGCCGATGGCGGCACTGTTGGTCATGTTGGTCACGTTGAGCAGGATGCCCTTCTCTCTGCCCACCGTGTCGTTGAACTCGGTCAGCAGGCGGTTCATGGGCGAGTCCGCCTGTTCGCCGTACACATGCCAGATGCTGAGCATGGTGGGGTCCTTGGGAGAAAGCAGGGTCTTGCTGCCGCCGCAGCCCGCAAGCGCCAGACCGGGGACAAGCGCCGCAAGCTTTAAAAATGTCCTTCGTTCCATTTTTCATGACTCCTTTCCGCGCATTGCAGCCAGAGGGGGAAAACCGGCACAGGCAGGGCTGCAGCTGCCTGTTTTGGTGGGAAACCACCCCAAAATCCCCCCAATTTTGGGCTTTTTGGGGGGATTTTTTGAGGGGGAAGCCCCAAACCCCAAAAATTTTTTTGGAATTGCCCCCCAAAAACGGCTTTTCTGAGGGGGCAATTTTTTTCCGGGTATGGTACAGTACAAACAGAAGAGGTCCCGCGCCGGTGCAGAAAGCCTGTCGCTGTGCACAAAACGCGTCAACAGGCATCTGCGGATTCTATTCACAAGGATAGCATAAGATGGAGCGGACTGCAAGTGCAGAGAATACCAAAACCAGAGCCCCTTAAAAAGCAGAGGGGACCAACAGAAAGGAGCACCCCATGAAAGAACTGAACAGACGCGAATTCCTCACCCTTACCGGCGCAGCCGTTGTGGCGCTCTCGCTGGCTGCCTGCGGCGGGCCCTCCGCGCCTCCCGCACCCGCAGCACCCACCCAAAAGGAGCTGGACCTCCTTAAGGCCCTCAACCGGACGCTCGAGGACCATTGGACTGAACTGGGAATTCCTGAAAAGATCAGAGCGCTGAGCTACAGTCAGGATGCATCCGACTTCGCGAGACACTTTGTCAGTCCCTGCGTGAAGGCGGACCAGGCAAAGGTGAAGATGACCCCGGAGCAGAACGCTGCCTTTGAAAAAGAGATGCAGGAACGACTGGCTGCCCTCCGCAAAAAGTACGGATCATACGCATCTCTGGATGAGGGGGTCATTGGGTGCAGCTATGTGCTGGGCTACCCTGAACTCGATGACTATAACATGGAGCTGACGATCCCGTATGAACTGAGCGGCGAGAATTTCAAGAATGCGTTCATTAAGATGCTCAACAAGATGGACACGGAAACCAGAGATCTCGGCATCTACTGCCCCACCGTTGCGGGAACGGACTATATCGTGATAGTGCCTCTGTCGGATAGGCGGCACAATAAGTAGTTGTAACACCCCTGTCGGAACTGCGCTGAGCCGCAGCTGATTTTTTAAAGCACATCACCCGCCCCGGGCACGGCAGACCGATCTGCCTTGGGCCTTATAAGAAGAAAGGAGCACCCCATGAAAGAACTGAACAGACGCACCTTCCTCACCCTTACCGGCGCAGCCGTTGTGGCGCTCTCGCTGGCAGGCTGCGGCGGGCCCTCCGCACCTCCCGCACCTCCCGCAGTGCCCACCGGCAAGGAAGCCAAGGTGCTGGAAGCACTCAACCTCTACCGTGGAAAGCTGTCCCCGCTTACGCTGGATAGCGGCCTGAATAAAGCAGCAGAAGAATTGGCGAAGGTCATTCTGTCGAACAAAACATTCGGTGACGGCGAGGATGCATTTGCTGAAGCTCACAAAGCAATAAGAGGCTACAAAAATGCGGAACTGTACCCGCCGATCGGCCTGTTTATGAACAAGGTGAGCGAGGATACATATAAGGCTGTCCCGCAATACGTATACCAGGACGATGCAAAGCTGATGGGAGACCAGTTGATGGCCCAAACGGGCGATGTTGCTCTGAAACAGCTGAAATCGCCTGAGCTCAAGCTGGTGGGCATCCATGTGTTCGAGTACGGCAGTGCAACCTACTGGGTCGCAGTCGTTGCCGAGGAATGGAAGACCGCCTGAGCACAGCGGCCCCGCTGAAACGGACACCCCCTTTTTCCCCGGGCACACTCCCCCTGTGCCCGGGGCTTTATAAGAAGAAAGGAGCACCCCATGAAACGATATGACCGACGGACTTTCCTCAAGCTCTCCGGCGCATCGGCGGTGATGCTGGCGTTGGCAGGCTGCGAGGACGAGTGCCTCGGCGGCTCCGGTGCCCCGGATATCCCGGACTCCGGCAGCTCCATCGACCCCTCTACCTACGACCCCTTTCACAGTGAGGAGATCACCACCCTTGGCCCTCCGCTTCCGGAGGCTCCCGATTCGCCCCCGATTCCGGTGATCCGGGACGGCAGAAAGATCTTTGAGATCATCCATGCCGAGCTGACCCGGCGGAAGGTGCAGTACTTCAAAATGCAGTACAATGCAGGTCTGGAACACTCCATTCAGTCCGAGATGCAGATGTTTGTGGACTACGACACCCCTTCCTTCCCCGCGAAGGAGGGTCTGGAAGCCCGGATGAACGGAGACTATGTGGATGGAATGTGGGCTGGCTTTGAGGAGGGCGGCTATGGATGGGGCAGCGGCTCCACCGGCTTCATCCGGAGCATCCACCACTACTGCTATGGCATCCAGCTGGACAATTACAAAGAGAAACGCTACTATCTGGATCGGCCCTACCCGGCCAATCAGGCCCAGTTCAAGGCCCTGATGGATGAGCTGGAAGGAAAATTTAATTACGCCCCGGACCCCAATATGCTGGACCCTGAGGAAGTGAGGAAATACGACATCGGCATCACTGTGGCGGATGTTCAGGGCAAGACCTACTGGGGGGCCTATATCATGCGTACACCACAGGACCCCGCCAACGATGAATGACGAAAAGGAGACAGCCATGAAACACAAACGTTTTGCTGCTGTGGTTCTGGCTGTGGCGCTGCTGCTGACCGGCTGCGGCGGCACCCAGAGCAGCCCCAGCGCCGCTGCCGACCAAAGCTCCGACAGCAGCCGAAGCACCCCCAGCGCGGTGGCGCAGGCCGCCCAGACAGACCGCATCACCGACCAGTGGAGCCTTGAAAAGACGGTGCGGGGCGAGATGATCGGCGTGATGAAGCTGAGCATCCATGTGCCGCAGCTTGTGTGCGACAGCCCGGACGCCGCCGCTCTCAACGAGGAACTTGCCGCTATGTATGTGGCGGAATACAAGGATTATGAAAGCTATCCGGACGCTGAGGTGCCGCAGGGCGAAGAGAGCCCACAGACCGAGATCATCAACTGGGACGCCTACTGGTACGGCGACTGCGTCAGTCTGGTGATACGCAGCCACGATTACGACGACGCCCCGTGGTATTACAGCGGGTGGTGCTTCGATTTTGCCACCGGCAGGCGGATCACCACAGCCGAGATGCTGCAGCACATGGGTCTGGACCCGGACGAAGTACAGGCGCAGGTGCAGCGGCAGGCCATGCAGACCTTTGACCGGGAGATGGCGCAGGGCGCGTATTACGAGGGCCTGCGCAGCGGCGGGAACCTGTCGGAAATGCGGATGGGCACGCTGGAATACAATGAACTGGAAAACCTGTGTCTGCTGCTGCCCCAGCAGGACCGGCTGGTGCTCCGGGGCAAGTACTGCTCCGAGACCGACTGGGGCTGGCAGCAGCTGGATGTGGAGATTCCGCTGACCCCCGCCGCCCCCGCTGACACCCCGGTGCTGACCGATACCTACGATGGTGTGCAGGTGCAGCTGGAGGGAACGCAGGGCACCATCACCCTGAGCCCCGCACCCAAGACCGAGCAGTGGGGCACAGACCTCAACATCTGGGTGGAGCAGGAGCGCACCTACCCCATCCTTGGCGCTTATAACGAGTATGTGGACGTGTGCATCGGGGAGCAGGAGGACGGATTCTTCCGCCCGGTGGTCTATCTGCTGACCAAGGACGGCGTGGTGGAGTATGTGGACGTGCTACGCTGCCTGCTGTACGGGGATGCCATGATCTGTCAGGACTCCATCTACTTTGCCAACAATGGCGTGGCGCTGGAGCGCAGCGGCAGCGAGGTGAACCTGCGCCGGGCGGACGGCTCTGTGCTGGAGCTGGCACCCCTGTCGGCAGAGTGGAGCGCGCAGGAGATCCCCTATTCCGTCACCGGCTCCTACAACTACACCGCCGAAAACGGCTGGAGCTGGCTGGATCTGACCAGCGACGGCAGCGTTCAGCTGGGCGTGCAGGACAACAGCCGCATCGATCGGGGCGATGCCGCGTATCTGGGCGTTGTGCCCGAGGGCGTGGTGCTGGGCATCTCTACGGATGCGGGGCTCGAATTTGTGGCGGCGTTCAAGAACGACCTGTACAACGAGAACCTGACCATGACCATGATCGCCGGGCAAAACCCCTTTGCCGAGGGCGAGACCCAGCTGCAGATGACCCGCAGCTACGGCTGAGAACACAGGAGAACGACCATGAAACACAAACGCCTTGCCGCTGCGGTGCTGGCGGCGGCTCTCTGGTTGACCGGCTGCGGCGGCGCGGCGGCTCCCGCTGCCCCCGCAGGCTCCGGCGCAGCTTCCCAAAGCGCCGCAGACACGGCGGTGCAGACGGCACAAAAAGACCGCATCACCGAGCAGTTCACGCTGGAAAAGACCGTCCGGGACGAGTACGGCATCACCCAGAAGCTGACTGTCCATGTGCCGCAGCTGGAATGCGACAGCCCGGACGCCGCCTATCTCAACGATGAGCTTGCCGCCATGTATGCGGCAGAATTCCGAGAGTACGAGGACAGCCCGGAGGTCGAGCCGCAGCAGGACGAGTGGCGCCCGGAGACCTATATCAACTGGGACGCCTACTGGTACGGCGACTGCGTGAGCCTTGTGATGTTCCGCTACGACGGCGGCTCCGACCCGGGGTATTCCCGGGGCTGGTGCTTCGATTTTGCCACCGGCAAGCAGGTCTCCGTGACGGAAATGCTGCAGCGCATGGGTCTGGACCCGGACGCCGTGCAGCAGCAGATGCTGCGCGGGGCCATGCAGACCTTTGACCGGCACATGGCGCAGGGCGGCTACTACGAGGGCCTGCGCAGCGGCGGCAATCTGGCAAGCATGCGGATGAACACGCTGGAAAACAACCAGCTGGAGGACCTGTGCCTGCTGCTGCCGGAGCAGGACCGGCTGGTGCTCCGGGGCGGGTGCAGCTCCACCGCTGGCAGCGGCTGGCGGCAGCTGGATGTG
>OGLE01000662.1_pt1 | contig 32856 bp, 28 predicted proteins | sample 1572671 | NCBI WGS metagenome assembly OGLE01 (sample SAMEA2581923, study PRJEB24529) | metagenome | biome: Human gut stool | place: China | collected 2011 | reverse complement strand
GAATCTTTAACTATTTTGAATTCACTTTTTCTTATACTCTGACTAATTTGTTTAGATCTGTTGATCGCATTGATAGAGGTTCTTCATGTCGATGCAAATTATATTTTGGGCGTGGAATCTGACAATGCTGGAAATAACTCGATAGATGCAAGGCTGCGGGAATTGCCGGAATCACAGAGACAGTATTTTACAACGGTGTTTTTGACAATGCTGGCAAATTATCCGGCAGCTGCGTAGGGAGGAACAAATTATGGCGAAAAGGAATTACCAATTACGCTTGAAGAACAGATAGACATGATGAAAAAGGAGGACATTCGCACGATTACATTTGACAAGGGATATGATGTTGTGCTGAATATGGCGGATGGAGCAATAGGATATCTTGAAGACGATGGGGAAAATCATAAGATTTTTTCTGTCATTGCGAAAGCATTAAAAAATGGTGGAAAGCACTTTATGGATATCATAAATAGAAGTGTATTTGAAAATCACAATGGGAGGCATTTGCTTCCCTTTTTTACGTAATAATGCATCATAATGAAGCTGGTTGTCTTCTAAAAAAAAAATAATAAAAATGTAACCTTTTGCTTCAAATTGCTGTCATAATATATAGCGCGCAAAAAAAAGCCTTATTGCAGTAGGAAGGAAGCAGGAAAATGAAGGAGCAAAAGAAAAAACGCCGCATAGAAGGGATGGATGCGTTAAGGGGTTTTGCTATATTGGGAGTTGTCCTTTACCATGTAATGCCGGGGCGGTTTCCGGGCGGCTTTCTCGGAGTCAATATGTTTTTAGTGCTGTCCGGCTATCTGATCTATAAAACATCCGTATGGGACCTGGAACATGGGGAATATGCAGCAGGCAGATTTTATAAAAAACGTTGCATAAGGATTTATCCTCCTCTGCTCATTATGATCGTTGCAGTGTGGGGCATTCTGGCGGTCAGTATGCCGGAGGTGGCAAAGGGCAGGGGCGGTGAAGTTTTAAGCATTGTTGGGGGATATAATAATTTCTGGCAGATCCGGCAGAATGCATCTTATTTTGCAAGGATGAGCCAGCAGTCACCATACACACATCTGTGGGCGATTGCCATAGAAATGCAGTTTTATCTTATGTGGCCGCTGTTGTTTTGGCTTCTTCGTAAACTGAAGAAGCATACATCCATGACGGCTGCGAGAACAGCTGTGCTTGTTCTGGTGATTCTTGGTGGACTTCGTATGAGCATTGTCTATCGTCCGACAGAGGATGTATCAAGGCTTTATTATGGGACAGATACAAGAATATATGCCCTGTTTTTGGGAATGTTTATTGCAATGATTCAGAAGGATGTGATATCTTTTGTACAAAGAAGGCTGCCGTTATGGTTTATAAACAGCCTGACAGCAGCAGGGCTCGTGGTGATGACGGGAGCCTATTTCATAGCGGAAGGGCAGATGCCGTATATATACCAAGGGGGAATGTTTGCAGATGGAATACTTTGTGCACTGATTCTTTTGCTGATTTCAGTGGGAAGTATGGGGAAATGGCTAGACAAAAGTCCCTTTGCTTTAGTAGGAAGAATAAGTTATGAGCTTTATCTGTGGATGTATCCGATCATTTTTCTGTTTGGGTATTATAAGAAAAACTTTGGCCCGGTATCCTGGTGTGTACAGATCATACTGATGGTTTTTGCGGCATCTGCGATGCATGGACTGATGGTATTTTTTCAATATAAGAAAAAACAGAACCCGAAGGGGGATGGTGTTGTCATAGGTTATACCAGCACTGGATTCTCTGTAGCCTGTATTGTACTGGCTGTTTGTGTGATCACTACACATCAGCTGCCGGGGGACGCTGTGAAGGATACTGTCGTAAAAGCACAGGCAATGTCACAGCAACAACACAGGAGGATTGCTGACGAGGTAAAAGCTTCAAAAGAGAAAGCACCGGCCGCCGGGAAAGTGGAAAAAATGAAAAAGGCTCCCTTAGAGAAAACGGATCAAGATGACAATGCCAGCATCCGTGGGCAGAGTATTACCGCAATTGGTGATTCCGTTCTACTTGGTGCTTCCAAGGAAGTAAAGAAAAAGCTACCGGACTGTATGATTGATGCCAAGGTATCCAGACAGGTTATTCAGTCGAAGGATATTGTTAAAGACCTGAAATCAAAAGGAAAATTAGGAGATACGGTCGTGCTTGCTCTGGGAACGAACGGAACCTTTTCCGATGCTGTCGGCAGAGAGCTGATTCGTGCGATTGGAAAGGACCGGAAGATCTATTGGGTCACAGCCTTCGGGGAGCATTTGCAGTGGCAGGAAGAGGCTAATCACCAGATCCGATCCATGGCAGACCAATACAAAAATGTGCAGATTATTGACTGGGCATCTCTTGCAGAAGGGCACCCAAAGTGGTTTGTATCCGATGGAGTACATCTGACCTCTTCCGGATGCAAAGCCTATGCAAAACTATATTATGATGCAATAGACAAAAACAGTCAGAAATGCATTGCAAAGAATCAGGAGGAATAGACCTGCAGTAGGAAAAGGAGGAAAAAATGGCAGAATCATCATACTATTCAAAGGGGGAACAAATGGCATGGGATGACCGGGAGATTATTGCGCAATTTCTGTGCCGTGATGAGGCTGCCATTAAAAATACTGTGGACAAGTATGAAAGATATTGCAGCTCCATCGCCTATCGTATTTTAGGAAATGGAGAGGATGTCAGGGAGTGCTTGAATGATACCTGGCTGAAGCTGTGGGAGTCCATTCCGCCGACAGTACCTGAGATTTTGTCGGCATATGTGGGAAAAATAACCAGAAATCTGGCAATCAACCGATATGATCATCTGCATGCCGGAAAACGCTGTGGGGACAGTGTGGATCAGCCGTTGGAGGAATTAAAGGAGTGTGCATCGTTGGCACATGATAATGTGAGAGAGGAAATGGACCGGAAGGATCTGGAGGAAGCAATCAACCGGTATCTGGACGGACTGCCGTCAAAAAAACGACAGATCTTTGTCCGAAGGTATTTTTATCTGGATGAGATATACCAGATTGCAGAGCATTTTCATATGACGGAGTCCGCAGTCAAGGTGGGATTGCACCGTATGCGGAAGTCCTTAAAGATACATTTGCAAAAGGAAGGATATCATATTTAGAAACAAGCCTGTGAAAAAATCAGGGCTGAATTAAGAAATGAGGTAATAGTTATGTCAAAGAAAAAGATATTGTGTTATGTTTTATTGACTGCAATGTTAGTCAGTATGTTTGCGGCAGGAGAGGTGTCTGTGGCGGCAGAACAACAGAAGCCGGCATATTCCAATCTTGCAGATGCAAAGTCACGAAAAGAAGTAAGGAGTGCCCTTTTGTCAGCGGGAATCTCTGCCAAAACAGCGGATGCCTGGCTGAAGGATGTTGTAAGCTACAATAAAACCATCAAAAATACCAGTCTGGTAAAAAAAAGCTTCAGAAAGATGGGAAAAAAGCCACCGGTATATAATGAAAACCGGATCAGTAAGCTCTGGCTGAAGAAAAATAAACTGTTTATCGGTTATAACTGCAGGATTACTGCCTATGATCTGATGAAGGACTATATTAAGGTCGGCAATACCAGAAAAGCGAATCCGTCGCAGCTGTTTATGGATCAGGATGCGTTAAAGAATGCACCGACTAAGAAGTTTTCAGGAAAGCAGAGAAAAGCATTTGAGAGTATATTCTCTACGGTGCAGACGAAATATACGAAGAATGTGGCAACACATGCAGCTATTTGGGCAAAGGATTGGAAAAACAAAAAGATTTCTGTTTCCGGCAAGACAAAGGCAACTCTGATCAGCGTCGTTTTGCATTCCAGTTTCAGCAAAACGGAAAATGAACTGTTTGTGGGTCATACCGGTGTGCTGGTGCCGACAAAGAATCATAAATATCTGTTTATTGAAAAGCTGTCATTCCAACTTCCTTATCAGGTAACCCGTTTTGAAAGCAAAAAACAGCTGAATGATTATCTGATGGGAATGTATGACACGGAATGGGGGCAGGATACGGCAAAGCCATTTATTATGGAAAATACAAAGCTGATGAAGGAATATCATGCAGTGTCTGACCGATAGAACGGATAGTAACGAATTTTCAAATGCATGGAATGGAGGAATCAGATGAGCCGAAGAATCAAAAATACAATCAGCAGCAAGGAACTGCTGCAGGCAATGGGAGGAATACGGGACTGCTATGTGAAGGAGGCAGATTATGCTGCTTGTGCTGCTACGAGGAAACAACCTCACAGATGGTATGTTGCTGCCGGCATGGCAGCCATGCTAGCATTGAGTATTCTGCTTCCAAATCTTAATAAAGCAACGGCTTATGCCATGCAGAGCCTGCCGGTGATAGGAGAATACTTTAAGCTGGTTACATTCCGGGAATACCGGTTTGATGATGGAAGGCATAGCGCAGACGTAAAATGGAATAAAATCTATGCAGATAGGGCAGGGATGGATGACTCCGAGGAAACCGGAAAACAGGCGCGCAAATCAGTCAAAGAGATCAATGCGCAGATGGAGCAAAAGACCGAGAAGCTGCTCAAAGAATTTAAGAAGCAGGTCGGGGCGTTGGGCTACTCCTCTCTGACCGTGGATAGCAAGGTGGTCACGAACTCTTCGAAATATTATTGTGTTATGCTGTCTGCGTTTTCCTCCCAGGCAGATGGATACCAGGCGGATGCCTTCTATACGATAGAAAAGAGTACCGGAAACCTGCTGGAATTATCGAATCTGTTCCCGGAGAATGCGGATTATGTAGATGTACTTACGGCACAGATCAAGAAACAGATGCGCCAAAATATGAAAAAGGATGAAAATAATGTGTATTTTCTGGATACAGATACACCGGTAGCATTGTTTGACAAGATTGATGAAAACCAACAGTTTTATATCAATGGAAAAGATGAAATAGTGATCTGCTTTGCAGAGGGGGATGTAGCACCGGCTTCCATGGGAACACTTCGTTTTGTTATCCCGCAAAAAGTGGTGAAAGAACTTCAAAAAAATAAATGATGATTCCTGTAGGGGGATAGGAGTTGTGATAAAAATCTGTAGGAGGGTATAGCCTGCTTTTATCCGTCATAAGTTGTATGGAACGATAATGAAAGGTAATTGAGAAAAATTCTTAGTTACCTTTTTATTTTGTTTATAGGAGCAGGCTAAAGCAGTATCACATTACGATTGAGCGCATTGGTACAGAAATATAAGAGCATTTAGGCAATGAAAAGGAACTTTGAGCTAGTAAGTAATCAATAAAGTTGCGGTTGTTAGCAATATGCGGAATTGGCTATCCAAACATTACAGATTGCCCTTGACAGAAATCCTGTAAAAGGAGAAATTATTTTGCATAGTGATCAGGGTTCACAATATACCTCCAGAGCCTTCACAGAATTTTGTGAAGAAAAAGGGATTCGGCAAAGCATGAGCAAAGCAGGATGTCCTTATGATAATTCTCCGATGATTTTTTAGTGTAAATGTTACAAAAATGCTTGACCATCTCAGGCACAGAGATTGCAGTGTCAGAAAGAACGAAGTGGATGGTTTAAGTTAAGGAGGTTCAATTAGTTCACCATATCACATTTATTCTGTGTTATACTGTGTTATAGATTTGGAAACTATTGAAAGGGGATGAGTGTCATTGAGCAGGAAAAAATCAAGCAGATGGGAGCCGTGGCTTTACTAGTTATTCTGATGTTTATTATGGGATGCTTTTTTATAAAAGACGATAAAGTAAAAACATTAGAGAAAAATGATTATGGGAAAACATTAGAGAAAAATGATTATGGGAAAACATTAGAGAAAAATGATTATGGGGTGTTTCTGAATGCGGACGCCTCATCTTTGGAACGCTTTAAAAGATATGATCTGATTGTAATTGATGCGCAATATTTTACAAAAAAGGATATCGAATCGCTCCATCAAAATGGAACAAAGGTATATACGTATCTAAATATTGGATCTGTTGAAAACTTCAGGGAATATTATAAAACTTACGAGAAGTTTACAATTGGCAAGTACGAGCATTGGGATGAAGAAAAATGGGTGGATGTGTCTGTCCCGGCATGGCAGAAGTTTATAGAACAGCTTTCTAAGAAACTATTTGAAAAAGGTGTTGACGGTTTTTTTATAGACAATTGTGATGTATATTATTATGCTCCGCGCAAAAGTATTTTTGAGGGTCTTACAGCGATTTTGCAAAACATTATGACATTAAAAAAAGCGGTCATCATCAATGGTGGGGATACATATGTGACAGAATATAGAGAACGCTATGGGGCTGTTGATCATATTATGACAGGTGTAAACCAGGAATCTGTGTGGAGCGGTATCGATTTTGATAAAGGGACATTTAATGAGCAAACAAGGGAAACACGGGAGTATTACAGCAAATATTTGGAAGCTTGCAAAGCAGACGGAATGGAAGTATATCTGTTGGAATATACAACCGACGAAAAACTGATCCCAAAAATAAAAAAATACTGTAAGGAGAAGAACTTCCATTTTTATATTTCTAATTCTCTAGAACTTCAATAATGGTTATACAACAAGTAATCCAAAGATAATACTCTTATTTATCATATGGGTGGGTATATAATGAGAAAAATATTGTTGATGGAGGAGAAAAGGATGGAGCAAGAAATTAGAAACGCGGACCTTTCAGATATGATGTGTGATCTGCTTTATCTGTTAGGGTGTGGTGTTAATGAGAAAATGCCTGCGAAGGCTTATATCAAGACATTTCAGGAAGCATACGACGAAGACAAAATGCAGATGATGTATCGATTTAGCAAGGCTCATTTTGTGGAAGCACTTACCGGAACCGTGCTGAAAAAGGCTGGCGTGAAGCTTCCGACAGAGTGGGAACAGAGTATTGCCAAAGCAATCCGTAAAGTAATCTTATTCGATCGGGAACGTGCAGAGATTTTTTCTTATATGGATGAGCAGAGAATCTGGCATATGCCATTAAAGGGCGTGATATTAAAAGAGTTTTATCCGTCCATCGGCATGCGGCAGATGTCGGACAATGACATTTTGTTTGATAAAGACTATGCGAAGCAGATCCGGGATTACATGATAAGCCGCGGTTATGAGGTCGAAGTTTTTGAGCAGGGAAATCATGATGTCTATGAAAAAGAACCGGTTTATAATTTTGAAATGCATACTTCACTTTACGGAGCGGGTCATCACAATGAGTGGATAAGCTATTATGACAGGATCAAAGACCGTCTGCGTCCGAAAGGAAATCGATCCGAGTATCGCTTTACGGATGAGGATTTCTATGTATATATTATGACGCATATGTTCAAGCACTTTGATGGAAGCGGTACAGGAATCCGTTCTCTATTGGATCAATATGTGTATTTGAATCGGCTGGAAGATTCCCTTGATTTTCCTTATATTGACAAGCAGTGTGAGATCCTTGGTATTGCAGATTTTGAAAAAGAAAATAGGGATCTTTGCAAGAAAGTGTTCCGAATGAATGATATCCTCGCAGAAGAAGGGACGGAAAGATTTCGTCACGCTCTTACGCCGGAAGAGAGTAAGCTGCTTTATTATTATATGACTTCCGGAGCATATGGTACGACAGAGCGCAGAGTAGTAAACAGCATGTCTCAGCATCGGAAAAAAGATGGAAGTATTTCAAAAGCTGCTTATATAATAAAACGACTGTTTCCGGGAAAAGAGCAGTATGATTATTGCCCGGTACTGAAAAGACATCACTGGCTTCTGCCGTTTTACTGGGTGTACCGGGCTGTCCGGATGATTTTCAGTAAGGAGAGGAGAAGCAGGACATTCCAAGAAATAACTATTGTGAAAAAAATCCGACAGGATCAGTAGGAAAAGTGTTGAATAATAATGGACAAATGATGAGCGAATGATGATCATTTCCCCCCAATCCGATATTGACAAGACGATAATCTTTCAGTATGATTGAGACAGCGAGTATCACGGAAAGGGAGGAAGATATGAAACAAAGAAAACGAGGAATAAGGCGGATGTTTGCCGGAGCCATGGCGTACGTCGAGGCTTGTGGAGTAGTGCCATCAGGAAAATAAGCAAGTCAAACTGCCAATTATTTAATATTCGCTGTACAAGTTTAAGTGAAAGGAAGGACAAAGAAATGAAAGAAGCTTATGAAGTAGCAGAAATGGAAATTATTGAATTTGAAACAGAAGATGTGATTACTACCAGTGGCGGTGGTCAGATTGGTGGCGGTGATGAAGGCTTCGGAGACTAAGAATACCATTATTCAGGGGGCGGCGGTGCAAACCGCCGCTTTTTCCAAATAACAGAGAAGCTATTTAAATTATTTAGCACAGTAACGGGTATTTATAAATGGCTGTCATTATCAACCAGTACAGAGGAGATTGATTGTGAAGATAAAAAATATGATTTTAACAGCAGTATGTATTTGCTTCCTTTGCCTGTTTGGAAGTGTACAGGTGTATGCGACAGAATATTATGGAAATTTTCAATACGAAGATAATGGAGAAAACGTATCAATTTATGCATATAATGGAAGCGACAAAGAGGTTACCATTCCTGCCTATATTAACGACAAGGCGGTAACAGAAATCAATGATTATGCATTTTTATTATGTAATTCGGTAGAGAAGATAATCGTACCATCTACAGTTACGACAATTCATGCAAATGCATTTTCCGGTGCCGGAAATCTCAAGAGTGTGGTACTTGCTTCCGCAGATACCAAAATCGAGGATTCCAATGAAAATACAGACAAGAAAGATACCGATGAAAACGGAAAGTCGAATCCGTCCGATGCCACAGACAATAAGAAGGGCGATAATTCAGGAAATAAAGATGCCGGAAACGCGAATACGTCCGGCATATCCAATAATCAGACTAAGAAACAGTCCGGAGCCAACAATAATAAGAGCAATTATAAAGTTACGGTAGATTCCTCGGTAGATACAGCCGCAGAGGAAAAGAAACTTGCCGAGCAGTACAGTACAGAAAACAAGACAGATGACGGCGCTACAGTACAAAATCGTGGTACAGAAAAGCAGAGTGGTGGCACAGAGATTGCAGGAATTGACGAGGGCATAGATGCCGACGAAAATACCATCGGCTCAAATGCAGATACAGCCTCCGAAAAATCACATAGTATGCCGGTGCGGGGAATTATATTGATAGTAATTGCGGCAGCGATTGCAGTGACAGGAATGGCTTTATTTATCCGGAAGAAAAAGAAACAGAAGTAGAATTATAATTTGAATGCAATCAGAGGTCGCATATGAAGAACTTTACAATCCGTCTGGCAGGACAGTATTTTACCATCTGTCCTGTCTGTGATTATATCAGAGAATATTGCAAAGATTATATGGTGGCAGATGTTAAAAGGGGTACAGCTACAGAAACTAGTGGAGCTGTGTCACCGGTTTATTTCACGATTGCCACCACGCAGTCCGATATCGACTTTGAGCGTGAGAAATCCGCCAGAGAAGATATCAAAGAGGGCATTCCTATCAGGCATTTTTCCGATGCCTACTTAGAGACACTTGCGGTCTATCGCAAGATTGCAGACCGCCTTTTATCCTGTGATACTCTGCTTTTTCATGGCTCGGTCATTGCAGTAGATGGCGAAGGCTATCTTTTTACAGCGAAAAGCGGTACCGGCAAGTCCACTCACACACGACTGTGGAGAGAGTATTTCGGGGAGCGTGCCGTCATGGTAAACGATGACAAGCCGCTTCTTCATATCACAGACTCCGGCATGACCGCATATGGTACACCCTGGGATGGCAAGCACAGACTAAGCACGAATATTGCAGTACCGCTAAAGGGCATCTGCATATTGACAAGAGATACCACAAATCATATCGAACCGGCAGAGCCACATGCCGCATATCCGATGATTGTCCAGCAGACGAACCGCAGCTTATCAGCGGACGGAATGAAGCAGACACTTTCCCTTATAGATAGGATGCTTAATGTAATGCCGGCCTACCGGCTTGGCTGCAACATGGATATCGAGGCTGCAAAGGTTGCTTATGAAGGAATGAATAGACTTAAGAAACAGGAGGAATCATAGATGAGATTAAAAGATACATTTATCACACACGACAGCGATGGAGAGCAGGTTTTGATTGATGTAACCAGCTCATTTGCAGGACTTGTCAGAAGCAACAAGACAGCGGCATTTATCGTGGAGTGCCTGAAAACAGATAGTACCAAAGAGCAGATTGTTGAGGCAATGTATGAAAAGTACGATGCTCCGAAGGATGTGCTGCAAAAGGATGTGGAGTCAATTGTGGAGAAGCTGCGTGGCATTGGAGCGATAGAGGAATGACCAGATTATCTTATGAGGAATATCTACGTAAATTCCATACTCTCACATACAAAAATGTAGGAGTGAGTATGCTGCCGCTGCTAAAGCAGGGACGGGACTCTTTCACAGTGCGTGAGGTGAAGCAGGGCGAAAGCTGTAAGTTATGGGATGTTGTGTTATATAAAAGAGGCACAGACCAGTATGTGCTTCACAGAATTGTCAAGGTATATGAAGATTTCTATGATATCCTTGGTGATAACTGTATTGGGATAGAGAGTGGAATCCCTAAAATAGATGTTATTGGTGTGATGACAGACTTTGCCCACAAAGGGAAGCAGTACAAGACCGATGACATAAGATACCGATTGTATGTGTGGCTGTGGTGCAGACCATATAAGCTGCGGATATTTTTGAAGAAAATCAGAATGAGATTACAATCTGTTTTGAGAAAAAAGAGAGAAAAATGAATCGAAGTTGGTGTGATTATTTATGAGAAAGACGAACAAATCCGCCCTGCACTTTATCAACGAGGTCGCAGGCAAAAGCAGATTATATATACTATTCCTGCTGTTTTTGCAGATGGTACTTGGCATCAGCAGTGTTTTTTATGCTCTGCTCCTGCGTGGACTGATTGATGGGGCAGTGGCACATGACAGCTCCAAAATGATTACCTATTGTGTCCTCTTTGCGGCACTTGTGGTGGGGCAGATTGCACTCCGGGCAGTTCTTCGGTTCTTAGAAGAATACGCTAAGGCAACCTATGAGAATACATTCAAAAGCAGGCTGTTTGCAGGGCTTCTTACACACAATTATGGAGCAGTCACCGCAATCCATTCCGGTGAGTGGATGAACCGCCTGACATCAGATACTGTTGTCGTGTCAGAGGGGCTTGCCACGATTGTGCCGGGCGTAGCCGGAATGGTAACGAAGATGGCAGGAGCACTTGTGGTAATCCTTATTATGGAACCGAGGTTTGCCTATATCCTTGTGCCGGGTGGAATACTTCTGGTGCTGCTTACTTATATTTTCAGAAAGCAGTTAAAAAAGCTGCACAAGCAGATGCAGGAAAAGGATGGATTTGTCCGTATCTTCTTGCAGGAGCATCTTGGCAGTCTGATGATCGTCAAAGCATTTGGCAAGGAAGCGGATAGTCTTACTGAGGCGGAAAGCCATATGAGCGAGCACAAGAAAGCCCGCATGCGTAAGAATCATTTTTCTAATGTGTGCAATATCGGCTTTGGAGCAGTTATGAACGGAGCTTATGTGCTTGGAGCAGTCTATGGAGCTTTTAGTATCTATGGTGGCACTATGACCTACGGTACATTTATGGCGATGCTTCAGCTTATCAGCCAGATACAGAATCCGTTTGCCAATATCACAGGCTATCTGCCGAAGTATTTCGCTATGATTGCGAGTGCGGAGAGGCTGATGGAGATTGAGGCGTATGCTGAGGATGAAGTAAAATATATTCCGTATAACAGCACTTTCGGCTTGTCGCATGTGGATTTTACATATCTTCCGCCGGTCATTACCGAGGGAGACACGATCATGCCAATCGTATTAAAGGATTACAGTCTTATGATACGAAAGAGCGAGTTTGTGGCATTTACCGGTCCGAGTGGCTGTGGCAAAAGTACTGTGTTAAAGCTTATGATGGGCTTGTATACAGTGGATGCCGGAGAAGTGTATGGCTGTGACCGTTCCATGTTTGCCTATGTTCCACAGGGCAATCAGCTTATGAGTGGAAGTATCCGGGATATCATTACATTTTCAGATAAGAACAGAACAGGAGATGAAGCAGGCATTCACAGAGCTCTGCAGATTGCCTGTGCGGATGGCTTTATCGCAGAACTGGAGCATGGGATTGATACGCTGCTTGGAGAGCGTGGCTTGGGACTATCCGAAGGACAGATGCAGAGGCTTGCGATTGCAAGGGCAATTTATTCCGACCGACCGGTACTTCTTCTGGATGAAGCTACAAGTGCACTGGATGCCGGAACGGAAGAAGCAGTTCTTGGGAATCTTCGCAGCATGACGGATAAGACAGTGATCATTGTAACCCACCGTCCGGCTGCACTTAAGCTGTGTGACAGGCAGGTTGCATTTGGAGAAGAAAAGTAACGGTGAATCAGATGTGTCTTATCGAAGCTGGATTGTGAAAATTGTCCGGCAATAACAAAAGAGTGGAAAATAGTGATTGATAAGAGAAAGGTGAGATCATGAAATTTCACTCTTTTTTTTATATGCATTTCCCCATTCAACCATAGAATCAAGAATCGGTTTAAGGGTTTTGCCTAAATCACTTAAGGCATATTCTACATGGGGAGGAACTTCAGGATATACAGTTCGTGTAATGATACCATCTCAGACTGAGTCTTGACCAGGCAATTGTTCCGGAAAGTTATGGTGACAGAGCAGTAGGCATACAAGCGGATATGGCGGAGAGTATAAAAGATATTGTGGAGGAAGTGAAACGTAAGCTATTATGACGCATATGTTCAAGTACTTTGATGGAAGCGGTACAGGGATCCGTTCTCTGTTGGATCAATATGTGTATTTGAATCGGCTGGAAGATTCCCTTGATTTTCCTTATATTGACAAGCAGTGTGAGATCCTTGGTATTGCAGATTTTGAAAAAGAAAATGGGGATCTTTGCAAGAAAGTGTTGAATAATAATGGACAAATGATGAGCGAATGATAATCATTTTCTCCCTATCCGATATTGACAAGACAATAATCTTTCAGTATGATTGAGACAGCGAGTATCACGGAAAGGATTATTTTATGAATGAGACACAGATAAAAAGCAGTATGAAGGATAACAGACGAAAAGCAATTATCAATGCTGCGTTTCAAATTTTTGTAGAGAAGAAAATTGAGCCGGTCAGTATGGGAGAGATTGCAGAGGCGGCAGGAGTAGGACGTGCGACATTATTCCGCTATTATCCGAATAAGCTGGAGTTAGTGATCGCGGTGTGTGCTGCCAAATGGAAAGAGTATCTGGATGCACTGGATGCGAAGCGTCCGCTTACATCGATTGGAGATATTCCGGCAATTGATAGGTTTACTTTCACGCTGGACAGTTATATCGAAATGTACCAGCATCACAAGGATTTATTGCAGTATAATGACAATTTCAACCATTATGTCACCCATGAGAAAGTAGAGGAGAAACAGCTTGAGGAGTTTCATGCATCCCTTTATTCGGTCGATACGAGACTGGAATGGATGTATGAGAAAGCAAAGGAGGATCACACGTTTCGTACGGATATTCCGAAGGAGGAATTTTTTCGTGTGACAGTGCATACAATGATGACGGCTTGTACGTACTGTGCCAGCGGATTTATCTGGGGATCAGAGGACAACAAGGATTATACCCCGGAGTTACGCAGGATCAAGGAAATGATCTTAAATTATGCGAAAATCTCTGAATGACAGAATCTTCTAAACGAAGAATTTCGAGAGTACATCGCAGGGAAAGGGAGGAAGATATGAAACAAAGAAAACGAGGAATAAGGCGGATGTTTGCCGGAGCCATGGCGGCTCTTATGATGCTGTCAGTGGTGGATGTCAGCGGCTGGGGCGTGATGAATGCGAAGGCGGAGGAGAATGCGGAAATTACTTTGGCAGAAAATGCCCCTCAGTATCTGTATGTAGGCGATGGCACTACTATAGCAGTTATTTGGGATGGAAAACTTCAAGACGATGGAAAAGATAATAAGAATACAATATATCAGGGAAATGGTTGGTATTATGACGGTGAAGAGAATCAGTTGGTACTGCAAGGTGTGTCTATTACTAATTTGAGTTGCGATAGGGATCTTTCGATTCTGTTATCAGGAACCAATAACGTGGAGCAGTATATTCAAATTGAACCGGGAAATAGTGAGAATGAGCATACTTTGACAATAAAGAGTGATAATAACGGAAGTCTGATTTGTGAAAGTATCCTTGCAGGAAGCACAAGGAAGCCACGTAACCTAAGTATAATGGGAGCAACGGTGGAAACTTCCGAGATCAGATGTCATGGGAGTTTAGCGATTGAAAATAGTCATATTGCTGTGAACAATAATCAAATTAATGATGCAATTTTGGGTAATACAGTAAGTATAAAGGATAGTTATGTTAAAGCTAAGAGTACCGAGGATATGGCGGGGGCAATTTCATCAAAGAATGGAATTACCATATCAGACAGCCAGATTCTGGCGGAAATTGGTAAAACATATGAAGCATATCCAGAAGATTCTGTAATAAAAAATGTTGATAGTAGCAACTCTGTCATCACAAAGCAATGGAAAGACTATGAGAAGGAAGTTAATGTAACGAAAACATATGTATATGGTAAAGCCACTTTAAAAGAAGATTTAACGATTGCAAGTGGGGAAAGCATTGAATTTGAGAGTGGTGCGAGTATTACTAATCCGGAGAAACTCACTTTGGCAGATGGTGCGAGCCTTTTGGTAGATGGAGAAGAGCATACACATAACAAAGACGGTGATGTTACATACACTTGGAAAGATGACAAAGAACATATAAAAAATGTGGCATGCAAAGACTGTCCGATCGGATATGTAACGAAAGAAACGGAATCTCACAGCATCGGCGAGAATGGTTTCTGTGCATGTAATGAGGTATACCAGCCGGCAAAGCTTACCACAGACAAGTATGATATAGATGGGGACGATAGCAAGGATGCGGTTTACGAAATCAGTAATGCAGGTCAGCTTTACTGGTTTGCAGGACTTGTAAATGGTACGCTTTCGGGCGAGACGCAGAATGCATCGGCGAATGCAGTCCTGACCGCGGATATTGTTGTGAATAAAAATGTTCTGAAGTCGGATGGAACATTAAATGAGGGAACATTCAAGGAATGGACACCGATTGGAAATACTTGTAATGGCTCGTATAGTCCATACACTGGTATATTTGAAGGTCAAAACCACACAATCAGTGGATTGTATTTTAAGCAAGAGAATACATCTGAGGTAGGCTTCTTTGGTTATAACGGAGGTAAGATTTCAAATGTAGGAATTTTAAATTCTTATTTCTGTGGTTTTAGCCGGGTTGGAGGTGTGTGTGGATATAATAGTTCAACAATTACCAATTGTTATAATAAGGGCGTGGTTGATGGAACAGCAGATGGTGCCAGTTCTTTTGGAGGTGTGTGTGGATGCAATTTAGGAATCCTTACAAACTGCTATAACACAGGGATTGTCAAAGGTCAATCATTTGTAGGAGGAGTGAGCGGAGATAATAACAAAACAATTACAAACTGCTATAACACCGGGATTGTCAGTGGCCAATCATATGTAGGAGGAATTGACGGAGATAATAGCGGAACAATTACAAACTGTAATAACGAAGGCAAAGTCAGTGGAACAGAAGATTCTGTAGGAGGAGTGAGCGGAGATAATAACAAAACAATTACAAACTGCTATAATACAGGGATTGTCAGTGGTCAATCATATGTAGGAGGAGTGAACGGATATAATAAAAACGGGACCATCATAAACTGTTATACCACAAGCGAGGTCAATGGAACAGGCTCACATGTTGGTGGTGTGATTGGAATGAATTTAAGTAAAGGAACCATCACAAACTGTTATTATGACAGCACCATTTATACTGGAAATGCGATAGGCGCGAATAGCGGAACGGCCACAAAAGTCGAAGGCAAAACGACAGATGAGTTTAAGACCGGTGAAGTTGCGTATCTCTTACAGCTTGACCAGTCCGATGAAGTCTGGGGACAGACCATCGGAACAGACACTTATCCGAACCTAGGTGGGGCTAAAGTTTATAAGAACGCTATTTATAACGGATGTGAGGGCAAACCGGGAGAGCCGGTATCTTATGCGTATTCGAATACAGAGAAGAATACCTATGGTGACCATCCGGATGCGGATAATGATGGAAAATGTGATGACTGTGGTGCGATCATAGATGGCATCGGCGCTAAGCTTGCCGGTTATTCCTTAAGTCTTACCGGTAATATCGGCGTCAATTTCTACATGGAGTTGACGGATCAGATTATTGCAGATAAGGATGCGTATATGCAGTTTACCCTTCCGAATGGAACTGTTACGAAGGTGCCTGTTTCCGCGGCACAGACGAACGCCACGATCAAAGAAGGAACAACCTATTACAGATTTCCATGCGAAGTAGCATCTTATGAGATGACACAGGATATCAAAGCGCAGATGTTTGATGGAAATGGAAATTGCGGCAAAGAATATACTTATACCGTTAGAGACTATGCACAATACATAATTAAGAATAGTTCATCGTATGTGGATGCTTATCCCTTCGCTGTGGCGATGTTGAATTATGGTGCCTGCTCACAGAAGTATTTTAATAAGGCAGTAGATGATCTGGCAAATAAGTATTTAAATGATGATGAACAGAAAATACCGGATCGATTTGACGGTTATATTAATGGTTTTGTTGCTGAAAAAGCTGAAAATGGTGTGCTTGGACAATTTGCCGGACTTAGCATGGTATTGAGATCGGAAACTACATTGAATATCTTCTATGAACCGAAGGAAGGAATGGATGTGTCAAAACTGAAATTTTTAGTAGACGGAAAAGAGATTACACCGGTGAAACGAGGACAGTATTATATCCTGTCTCTGAAAAATATCAAGGCAAATGAGTTAGGGAATTCAAAAACATTTACCGTAACCGATGGCACGAACACATTGAGCGGAGAGTACAGTGCAATGATGTACTGCTATCAGGTATTACAAGCTAAAGAAGGAACTTATGCGGATGATTTGGTGACACTGGTGAAAGCATTCAGCGATTATGCATATAAAGCAAAGTCTGTATGCGGGTCTAATTAGCAAGAGAATGATTAAGGTAACCGAATGGCAAGAGTACATAGATATGAACAAAGAATTTATTTAAAAATGAAAGGAGTATCAGAATATGAAAGAGAGATATGAAGTACCGGAGATGGAGATTGTAGAGTTTGAAACAGAGGATATTATTACAACAAGTGGTGATCCGGAGACGCCTTTTGTACCGTTTTCCGAAAAATAATGAAGATAATGTTAGGAGACCGGCTATGAAAAATAAGAAAAAAACAATGTTTATTACGGCGATTGGTCTTGTGGTTATGCTGGCAGTCATTGTCGCTGCGGTAGTGATGAGGCAGTCCGGTCAAAATACTGCAAGGGAATCGGATAGGTCAGAACAGACAGCAACAGATCCGACATCTTTGGATGACAATATGCCATCCAAAGCTTCATCCGATCAGAAGGATGAGACGAGCAGGGATAGCGGTAAGAATGATTCAGATAACAAAAATTCCGGTAACAAGGATTCTGACAGCAAGGATTCTGACAGCAAGGATTCTGACAGCAAGGATTCCGGCAGTAAGGATTCCGGCAGTAAAAATAACGATAGCATAGATTCCGGCAGTAAGGATTCTGACAGCAAAAATAACGATAGCATAGATTCTGACAGCAAGGATTCCGGCAGTAAAAATAACGATAGCATAGATTCTGGCAGTAAGGATAGCGGTGAGAAAGATTCGGATACGATTGAGCTTCCGTTTGTTCCGGCAGAATAGAATGGTGTCACGAAAGGTGGCATTGTGAGGAAGGATCGGAGGGTATCGGTGAAAGAAAAAAGTACACTTACATGGCTTAGAAAAGTGACAAAGAAATACCGTTCCTTTGTTGTACTGTTGACCATATTTGAAATTTGTATCTCATAGGTTACCTGCGTTGGAGATCTGCAGCAAACGGCTTCATTTTGAAGAGGGAATTACGCTAGATCATTCCTTTCGTCCGTAGATTTCACGGTATTGACGCAGAGTGTATCCGGTGTGCTTTTTGAATTGGGTTCCCAAGTGGCTTTGCGATGAAAATCCCAGATAAGTTGCGATCTCAATATAGGAATAATCGGAATAGATCAGTAAATTTTTGGCTCGGTTGATCTTCTCCTGAAGAATGTAACCGGATATACTGATTCCTTCGCATTCCTTGAATAGCTGGGAGAGGTAGTTGGGGTTACAGTCTGCTTCAGCAGCCAAATCTTCCAGTGTGATCCGGTCATGTAAATGAGAAAAGATAAAATCCTTGCATTTATTAATGCGGGGATTTTTCTGTTTTTTCAAAATGCCTTTCTGCTTCTCTTTGATCTCATGAACCATTTCAGCATATTGGAATTCTGCTTTGTGGGCAAGGGGAGTGACAAGGGCAAGATCTCTGCACTCTTCAATCTGTTGGATGTAGGAATCGCTCAGCGAAAAGGAAATTTCCGGAGAGAGGCCTCCGCGGATCGCAGCACGGCTTGCGAGAGTGACCAGAACAATACCGAGATTTTTGAGATTGCGCAAGGGGTCCTTTGCAAGAGTGCCGATTGTTCCGTCATAATCCTCTTGCATGCTTTTTTCTAGTTGGATCAGATCACCGTTTTCGATGCTGCCAAATTCCCGCATCTCCTGATCGTAGGGATTATGATGGATATTATTTTCATTGTTTTCAAATAGTATATCGTTAAAGTGTTTTTGTACTTTTACCGTATGGTCATGATTGAGGCAGTTAGTCTCTATGATCTGCTCGGTTGTTGATTCTACTCCGGTGATCATATGGTTCAGAAACAATATATCTTCCAGGTAGTCATCCGGATTGACCTGTGGAACGTATTTTTCAATTTCTTCTTCCAATATTAGTTCGTTGTAGTCGCAGTTCAGATAAACAGGAGAGGCAAAACTGACAGGACCGACAATATAAATAGCATTGCGGCCTGTAACGATGCCGTAAATATCTTTTTGCCGGATGGATCTTAGACAAGGAACTCCCTGTGGCAGTGATTCCAGTAAAAAGCCCAGAAACTCCTTGTCTTTGATATAGGTATCCTGAAAAGCAAGGACTTTGCAGCAGGAAAAAGTAATTTCCCCGTCGATGGTTAATTTATATGCATGAGTGTGCAATTTTTTGGAAAGATATTGAAGTAAAATGGTATCTTGCATCATGGTTTCCTCCTATTCTGTCATGTTATAGATGAAGTATATCATATTATCTGATAATTATGTTAAAAATCTAATATTTTTAATATAAATGAGCCCGTTTCCATCATAAAATATGGTCACAAGTTAAGAAACAACCGAAACGGAATATCTAAAAAGAAAGAAAGGTAGGGTGAACATTTATGAAAGTGAAGGGTGTTAATTTAGGAAACTGGCTTGTTCTGGAAAAGTGGATGAATCCGGCATTGTTTGAAGGAACCACGGCAGAGGATGAGTATTGGCTTCCAAGACAGTTGTCAAAAGAAGTGTATGAGGCAAGGATCAAGATCCATCGCAGTGAGTACATTACGGAGCGTGATTTTGTAACGATTAAATCATGGGGATTGGATGCGGTTCGTATTCCGGTACCATATTTTATCTTTGGAGACAGAGAGCCATTTATTGGATGCATTGAGGATCTGGACAAGGCATTCAACTGGGCTGAAAAATATGGATTGAAGATACTGGTCGATCTGCATACTGCACCGGAGGGACAGAACGGATCTGATAACGGTGGAATCTGCGGCGTATGTAAATGGGCACAGAATCCGGAAGAGGTGGAATTTGTTCATACCGTATTGGAACGACTGGCACAAAGATACGGACACAGAGAAGGACTTTGGGGGATTGAGCTGATCAATGAGCCGGCATTGCAGGGAGCATGGGAGCTTCTCAATATCCAGAAGAGATATCCACCGGTAGACGAGGAGATGGCGAAAGGAAGCGCTCCGATCACCGTGGAATTCATCCGGAAGTTTTATCTGGATGCGTATGACCGCATTGAAAAATATCTGTCAGAGGATAAATACATCGTTATTCACGACGGATTCGAACTTACTATTTGGAAAGATTTTATGCGGGAAGAAAAGTATAAAAATGTCGTTCTGGATACCCATCAATATTTGATGATGGCAGAAATGATGGGATGTGAGCAGACAGTAGAAGGATACGAAAAATATGTGAAAGAGCACTTCATGAAGGAGATCGAGGAAATGCAGCAGTATTTCCCGGTTATCTGCGGTGAGTGGTGTCTGTTTAATTCTCTTGCCTGTGGTTGGGATACTAAGGGAGGACAGACTGTTCTTAACGGACTGGAAGGTGCTTCTGTGGAGACATATACTCCGGAGCAGAAAAAGGAAATCTATCAGGCGGTTGCAAAAATGCAGAAAGAGGCCTGGGATAAGGGATCTGGATATTTTTACTGGAGTTATAAGTTGCTTACAGATACAGTCAATACAGATGGCTGGGTCGGCTGGGACAGCTGGGATCTGGGACGTTGTGTTGATTTTGGATGGTTTCCGTTAGATAAATAAATTACAAAATAGGAGGTAACAAGTATGAATGATAATAAGATGAATCCAAATGCAAGACTTACCTTTTTAGAGCGTTTTGCTTATGGTATAGGAGATTATGCAGGAAATTTAGTATATTCTGCAATTAGTGCATTTTTGTTGGTATATTACACGAATGTGGTGGGAGCCAGTGCAGCAGCAGCCGCTTCGATCATTGCAATTTCAAAAATATTTGATGGTATTTCAGATCTGGTAATGGGATATATTATTGATCATACCCATAGTAAATGGGGAAAAGCCCGTCCATGGATCGCCAGATTATGTATTCCGCTGGCTGTGTGTACGGTTCTGATGTTTACCGTTCCGGCATCATTTGTTGGCAAGACACAGTTAGCTTATATGTTCCTAACATATAACTTGGTATCCACGATCTTCTATACAGGAATCAATGTTCCGTATGCTACGCTTAACGGATTGATGACAACCAACCAGTATGAGAGAGGTCTTCTTGGCAACTTCCGTAACCTTTTGGCAACGGCAGGTACGATGACGATCAACACGGTCGTATTAAAGATGACAGCAGCTTTTGGTGGTGGAGATGTTTATTCCCAGAAGGGTTGGACGCTGACATTTATCGTTTTGATGATCGTATTTGTAATCTTGAATATGTTCACATTCTTTATGTGTAAAGAACGTGTCGTAGAGAGTGGTTCCGATCAGAAAGAAACAAAGGAAAACCGGATTTCTTTCTTCAAGGGGATCAAGGGATTATTTGTAAATAAGTACTGGGTACTGCTTGTAATCGCAATCTTTGCAATGTACTTTATGATGTCCTGTTTCTTCGGATCAGCTGTATATTTTGCGCAATATAATGTTGGAAATGCCGGAAAATACGCAATTATTTCGAACTGTCTGTCCATGGCACAGATCGCATTTCTGTTTGTGACACCGTTTATCATGAAAAAGGTTTCCAAGAAAAATCTGTTTATGTGTGGAATGGCTGTTTCCGGAATCGGATTCCTTCTCTCCGGTTTTACAACAAATGTAACACTTACCTGTGTATTATCTGTTGTAAAGGGTATTGGATTTGCTTGTGGAGGAGCATCCATGTTTGGTCTTTTGCAGGATGCGATCACTTATGGAGAGTGGTACAACGGTTATGGTACTGCCGGCATGGGCAACGCAGCTTCCTCTTTCTGTATGAAAGTTGGATCCGGTATCGGTACTGCAGCACTGGGCTGGGTTTTAGGTTTCGGTGGATTTGATGCAAAGAATGCAGTACAGTCGGCAAAAGCATTGGCTGCGATCAACTGGTCCTTTGCTTGGATCCCATTTATAATGGTTGTGATCGTCGTAATCTGCATGGTATTCTTTGATCTGGATAAGAAATACGATCAGGTTATCGCAGATCTGGAGCAGGGAAAGCATCGTAACGATCAGTAGTAATTTGTAATCTGACAGAAAGTGTGCATTCACTGTACAATGTAAAAGTAAAAAAGACCTTCCGAGATCATTATGGTTTTGGAAGGTCTGTCTTATATGAAGCTATGTGTGATGGAGGAATGTTATGAAAGATTTAGAAAGAAATGATATAATGTTTGGCGCAGCATATTATCCGGAGTATATGCCCTACGAACGTTTACAGGAGGATATTGCCATGATGCAGGAGGCGGGCATGAATACTGTCCGCATTGCCGAGTCGACATGGAGCACGTTGGAACCGGTCGAGGGGAAATTCGATTTTTCTTATATTGACAAGGTTCTTGCAGCGGTAGAAAAAGCCGGGATGTATGCAGTGATCGGGACACCTACTTATGCTATTCCTTCCTGGCTGGAAAAGAAATGCCCTGAGGTGATGGTATTTGATGGTTATACCAGGGCAAAATATGGACGGCGCCAGATCATGGATATTGTTCATCCGGTGTTTCGGCAGTGTGCTGAAAATGTAATTTGTAAATTGCTCGAACATACAGCGAAGAATCCTTGTGTCATCGGCTTTCAGATTGATAACGAAACAAAACATTACGGCACTGCTTCTCCTGAGGTACAGGCAATGTTCGTGGAGTATCTTAAAGAGCAGTTTCATACGACAGAGCGGTTAAATGATGTGTTTGGACTGCGTTATTGGAGTAATTCAATCCATGACTGGTCAGATTTTCCGGATATGGCCGGATGTATTCACGGTGGGCTTGCCAGTGAATTTGCCAAATTTCAGAGGAGTCTGGCGGCGGAATATCTGATGTGGCAGTCCGAGATCGTAAAGAAATATAAGAGGCAGGATCAGTTCATTACGCATAATTTTGATTTCGAATGGCAGAAATTCGGAGCGGATATTGCACAGGATGGATATTCTTATGGGGTGCAGCCGGACATAAATCATTATGAAGCGTCTAAGGCAGTAACGATTGCAGGAACGGATATTTACCATCCGACACAAGATGATCTGACTGGGGCAGAAATTGCATTTGGCGGCGATGCTATCCGCACTTTGAAGGATAGCTCCTATTTGGTGTTGGAATGCCAGGCACAGGCATTTAAATACTGGACGCCGTATCCGGGGCAGCTGCGACTGCAGGGATACAGCCATCTGGCAAGTGGTGCCGAAGGGATCATGTACTGGAACTGGCACTCCATTCATAACGGATATGAGACATACTGGAAAGGCGTTTTAAGCCATGATCTTGCTGTAAATCCTACTTATGAAGAAGCCGGAATGTTTGGAAGAGAGATAGCAGGAATCGGAAAGGATGTCCTGTGCATTTCAAGAAAAAGCCCGGTGGCATTGGTAGTAGATAATCAATCATTAACAAGTTTCCGGTGGTTTCCAATTGACAAGGATTTAAGCTATAACGATGTGGTACGCCGGATGTATGACTGCCTGTATGAAATGAATATTCCGTGTGATGTGATAGATATTCATCAGATGGAAGAACGCTTTGAGCAGAAGGATAAGCCATATCAGATGATCGTTACTCCTGCGTTATACAGTGTTTCAGATACCTTTATACAGAAACTAAAGAAATATGTACAGTCAGGGGGTGTGCTTGTCAGCTCCTTTAAGTCCTTTGTGGCAGATCGTCATTTAAGCGTGTATCCGGATGCGCAGCCTCATGGTATGATCGAGTGCTTCGGTATGAGCTATAATCAGTTTACTGAGCCGGGTCGGATCAAGGTTGCCGGAGAACAGGTTTTATATTTTGCAGAATTGCTAAAACCGGACAGTGCTCAAGTAATGGAACAATATGAGCATAAATACTGGGGAAAATATGCGGCGGTTACAAAGAATTCTTTTGGTCAGGGATATGGATATTATATCGGTTGTTACGTAACAAAGGACAAGCTGAAAGAAATATTGAAGGATGCCATAGCATGTGCCCACATTGACAATTATTTTAAGGATAATATTATGTGGCCGGTGATCGTTCGCAGTGGGATCAATGATAAACATGAGAAGATCCACTATATTCTTCACTACAGCGAAGATGAGAAAGAGATTCCATGTCCTTTTGAAATGGTGGAAGATATTCTTACCGGACAGTGTTATAAAAAGGAGCAGAGTCTGCCGTTGAAAGACTGGGGCGTTATGATTTTGCGGGAGAAAGAAGGAGGAAAAGAATGAAGCTGACTTATGTAGAAAGTGTTGGAGTAAAAAAGCTTGAACAATATGAAAAAACAGTAGAATTTGTTGATGATGACGGTGTGGAGGATCAGGTGATAAATGTTTATCCGCAGGTGAAATACCAGAGCTTTGAAGGATTTGGCGGAGCTATTACGGATGCGGCAGGTTATGTGTTTCAACAGTTGGATCCGGAGCAGCAAGAAAGACTTCTTACGATGTATTTTCATCCGGACCATATGAATTACCGGAAGGTGAGGATCCATATGGACAGCTGTGATTTTTCAACACATTTGTATTCTGCCATAAGCGATCCGCTGGATCAGGATCTGGAATCATTCGATTTTTCGGACACAGAGAAATATATTCTTCCGCTTCTTGCTGCCGCGCAGAAGATGGCACAAAAACCATTAAAGATCATGTTGTCTCCATGGTCACCGCCTGAATTTATGAAGACAAATGATTCGCGAAAAAATGGTGGAAGCTTAAAAAAGGAATATTATCCGTTATGGGCAAAATGTATCTGCCGTTATATCACAGAGTTTGAAAAACGTGGCTATGAGGTGGAGCGTATATCAATACAAAATGAACCAAAGGCTGTCCAGCTCTGGGACTCCTGCGTGTATTCTGCAGAGCAGGAAAAAGAATTTCTTACGGATCATTTATACCCGGCGATGAAGCAGGCCGGTCTGGAGCATGTAGAGATCTTTATATGGGATCACAACAAGGAACGTGTTTTTGAAAGAGCCTGCGATCTGATCGATGCGACAACAGATGGCATGATTGCCGGAACGGCATTTCATTGGTACAGTGGGGATCATTTTGAGGCATTGGATCTGGTACGACAGCAGTTCCCGGATAAAAAGCTTATTTTGTCTGAAAGCTGCCTGGAATACAACAAGTTTGATTCTGCTGCAGAATCGGTCAATGCCGGTCGACTCGCTCATGATATGATTGGAAATTTGAATCATGGTCTGAATGCATTTTATGACTGGAACATCCTCTTAAATAAAGAGGGGGGACCAAATCATGTGGGAAACTATTGTGATGCACCGTTCTTGTTTGATGAGGAACGCAAGGAATTGCTGCAGAGGATGAGTGCGGATTACTACTGGCATTTTGCGCATTTTATCCAACCTGGTGCAGTGCGTCTTGGCTTTAGCAGATATACCGATGGGATAGATGTCACTGCATGGGAAAATCCGGATGGAAGAATTGTATTGATCCTGTTAAACCGTGGAGAAGAAGCAGTACCGGTTCATATACGGATTTCCGGAAAAGAAACAGAAATTGTTCTGTCTGCCCACAGTATAGTCAGTGGTGTGATCAGTAGGGAGTAAATGCATTGATCATTTTTATGCAGCCGAAATGACTCGTTTTGAGAAGATAACGAGAGTACATTTTTTATGAAATGGAGGAAACAAATATGCTTAGAAATCCAATATTAAAAGGTTTTAATCCGGATCCTTGTATCTGTCGGAAAGGGGAAGATTATTATATTGCCGTATCTACCTTTGAATGGTTTCCGGGGATTCCGATCTATCATTCTCGCGATATGAAAAACTGGGAGCTTTATACCCATGTGCTGACAGATGACAGCAATCCGGATCTAAAAAAACTTCCATCAGCGAAAGGAATTTGGGCACCATGCCTGACTTACTGCGAGACAGAGGATATGTTTTATGTGATCTATGGTGTGATGAATTCCATGAATGCACGTTATTTTGATGTGGATAATTTCCTGATCACCGCTAAGGATATTAAGGGACCATGGAGTGAGCCTGTATATTTGCATTCCTCCGGTTTCGATGCATCTATTCTTCACGATGATGATGGGCGAAAATATATTGTATCTTTGGATTGGGAGACAAGAGAAGGCTATGAGAAACCAGGAGTGATTGCTGTTTCTGAGTATGATCCGGAGAAAAAGGAGATTATTGGGTATCCAAAACGGATCTGGAAGGGTGGAACAGACAGAGGCTGTATTGAAGCACCACATCTGACCAAACGAAATGGATATTATTATATTATGTGTGCCGAGGGAGGAACCGGATATAATCATTGTGTAACCATGGGGCGTTCCAAAAATGTATGGGGACCTTATGAAGGAGATCCACAGAATCCAATCGTTACGTCTAATCCGATAGAGTCCAACGAAAGACATGATCCGGACCATTTAAAGCCAAAGTATTTCAACCCAGATGTGGTATTGCAGAAAGCCGGTCATGGAAGCTATGTGGAGACGCAGCTTGGAGAGGTATATCTGGTACATCTTTGCTCCAGACCATTCCGCCCGGAGCTTCGTTGTACGCTTGGCAGGGAGACTGCCATCCAGAAAATGAAATGGACCGAGGATGGGTGGCTTCGCATGGCAGACGGAAGCAATATTGCCAAGGAATACTGCGAAGAAAGTGAATTGCCGGAATATAAGGTGTCCGAAATACCGGACTTTGATGATTTTGACGGAACGGAGCTTGGCAACTTTTATTATGCACCTCGTCTCATGCCTCAGAGCTTTGCAGACATTCATGCTAGAAAAGGATATGTCCGATTAAGGGGACAGGAGTCAAGAACTTCTCTAAATAAGGTGAGTATTCTGGCAAGGAAACTCACAAGTGTTTATGCAACGATAACGACAAAGATGGAGTTTGTGCCGGAGGTACATCAACATTCGGCAGGTCTTATCATTTATTATGATAATATGAATTATATCAATCTGCGGAAATATTACAGCGAAACGCTGGGACAGAGTGCAATTTCCATTATTGCTCTGGAAAATGGAGAGAAGACAGAATTTGTCAATACAAGAAAAGCAGTGGATGATGTACCGATCTATTTCCGATTGGAAATCCGAGGGAAACATTCACAGTTTTATTGGGGGTATGATGGGGAACATTATGAAAAGATCGGCATCCCATTTGATACCACAAAGTTTTCTGATGAGTATTGTAAATATGGAGAGTTTACCGGAACAATGGTGGGCATCACCTGTGCGGATCGTGTTAAACACAAGCATTACGCCGATTTCGATTTCTTGGAATATGTGGCAAAGGAAGACTGCCCGGTGGAGTAGAAATACTTTAATTGTTTTAAGATATATAATGATGGCAGTGATTCAGAACTGTAATTATATGCCTTGCCATACGATTAGTCATGGATGATGATTAATCGTATGACGGCAAAGCATTGGTAAAAATGATTATGAGATAATCTTATTCTATAGTTATCTTACTTTTTTCAAAGGCCTTGATCAGTATAGTGCCAAGGATCAGACCAACAATTCCTTGAATGGCATTGGCCGGGATGTTGACTGCAGAAGCAATAAAGCCATACATAAACCCTTCAAATACATAATAACCAAGTACCATTATAATCTCAGCTAAGATACCGCTGACAATGCGTGCAGGAAGATTATGACCTAAAGATTTGCGTATTAACTTAAAGGTATAGCAGGCGATCAGAGCCATAAGACCTTTAATAATAAAGGTGGCCGGGGCATAGACGAGATAACCGGATAATAGATCGGCTAATCCGGAACCAAGACCGGCTGCAACAAAACCGTATACCGGAGATAACATCCAGCCACAAAGCAATACGATGCAGTCACCAATATTTAAGTAGCCCTTTAAGGGTGATGGGAATTTGATGATCATTGTTGCAACGCAGGCGAGTGCTGCGAAGAGTGCTGCGGTTACTAATTTCTTTGTTTTCGTTTCCATAATTTTTACTCCTTTGTTTTTATTCATGTGACAGTATACAATAAAATTGATCGGATAACAATATAAAGCAGAGAACTCTGAAATCGAAAGTCAATTGACAAGTACGCGTTTCAGGGTATAATGTAATAGGATTGTTTGTGTTGGAATGGAGGATATCTATATGGACAAGTTGTACATGGTCATATTATTGTTAACAATAATTCCTATACTGATTTGTATAAAATATGCCAGAAAGGTAAAAAGTGATGTGGCAGATTCTATTACCAGATGTTTGTTTTTTGTGACAATCACGATAATTAGCAATATCGTATTTGCTTTTTCGCAGTATCAGCTGGTGGCATATTTTATGGAAAGTGTTTATTTGTTTTTCTTTGATTTGGTGTTGATATACATATTACAGTATTCCCAACAATATACAAGGGTATTTCATGAAGTGTCCGCATTTCGAATCGGATGCTTTATTGTTGCGTATTTGGATGGGATTTCTTTGCTCTTAAATACATTCTTTCACCATGTCTTTACGTTAAAAAAGGTAAGCTATATAGGGATTCAAATGTATTGTATTAGCAGCAAAACTATTTTTTATGATCTGCATTATGTTTTTGTGTATTGTTTGATGTTTTGCGCGATTGCATCTTTTCTTACAAAGATCATGCGTATTTCGAGCTTTTATCGCACGAAATATATTCCGATCTTTGTAGTCCTTTGCGTGATCATGGCATTGAACATGGCGTGCAATGTTTCCGGATTTCCGTTGGATCTGTCACTTCCTTTTTTTGTGTTTGCGGCAATTTTGATATGTTATCTGACCCTGTATCGGACGCCGAGGGAACTGATCGAAAAGACGTTGTCTTTCGTTGTAACTAAAATGAATAATTCGGTAGTTTGTTTTGATATCAATCAAGAGTGTGTCTATGCAAATGACCATTTTCGCAGTAGGCTTTCGTCTACAAATGACGATTTTTCAAAAATTACACAGCTGATACGCCGTTGGATCAACGAGAATGATTTTCAAGATCAGAATAGTGTGGAGACGAGTAGTCAATGGGTTATTGACGGTGTGACGCATTATTTTGATATTGAATACCGAAAAATATTTGCAAAAAAAGGGGAGTATATCGGATTCTTCTTGAATTTTATAGACACTACGGAAAAACGACTTGCCTTTGAAAAAGAAAAATTTTTGGCAACGCATGATGCTTTGACCGGATTATATAATCAAAGTTATTTTGCAACAAAGGTGTCAGAGGCTTTGCAGCAAACGCCGGATGTGGATTGGCTGCTGCTTTGTTCTAATATTAAGGACTTTAAGTTGATCAATGATCTCTTTGGTCTGGAAAAAGGAAATGAAGTGTTAAAGATGGAGGCTGATCTTCTGAAAAAATACTGCGGTAAAAACGCAGTCTATGGAAGGATCGGTGGTGATAAATTTGCAGTATGTATTCCAAAGGATCAATTTCTAGAGCAGAAGATTATGCAAGCGATACAAGATATGGGACAGACTTTTAATAATACTATGTATCATATGCATATATATATCGGTGTCTATGAAATAACAGATAGAGACGAAGATGTTTCAATCATGTGTGATAAAGCAAATATTGCTATTAAAACCTTGCGTGATAATTATGACAGATCAATTGCATATTATAGCGATACAATATTGGACAAGACGATTAAGGAAAAGCAGCTTGTGGGAGATTTTGATGAGGCGATTGAACAAAAACAGTTTTGTATGTATTTACAGCCTCAGATGACATCGGATGGTAAAATGATCGGTGCAGAAGCTCTGGTGAGATGGCAGCATCCAAAACGCGGACTGATCTTCCCGGGTGACTTTATTGAAATTTTTGAGCGAACAGGACTTATTTACCGTCTTGATCGATTTATATGGGAGCTTGCTGTACAACAATTGGCAAAGTGGCAGAAAGAGGGACGTGATGAGCTATACATATCTGTAAATATTTCGACCAAAGATTTTCAGTATATGGACGTTTATCAGACGATCACATCTCTTGTGGAACGGTATGGCATTATTCCATCTACTTTGAAGTTGGAGATTACAGAGACGGCGATTATGATGGGAAATGCCGGAGAACTTGAAACTATTGGCCGTTTTAGAAACTATGGTTTTGAAGTGGAGATTGATGACTTTGGCAGTGGATATTCGTCCCTCAATACATTAAAGGATATAGACGTTGATGTGTTAAAGATCGATATGGGCTTTTTGAGGACAACCAGATCGGAGCGAGTAGAAAGAAGTATGTCAATCTTAAATATGATCATTTCGCTAAGTAAAATCCTTGGTTTGTCCGTGGTGACAGAAGGTGTGGAGACAAAAGATCAGGTCAGCCGTCTCTCGCAAATGGGATGTGGAGTGTATCAAGGGTATTATTTTTCCAAGCCGATCCCAGTCCATGAATTTGAGGAGCGGTATATGTAAATCAATTCATACAAACAGATCCAAGAGGACGTCCATCGAAGAGTACCAAGGACATGGAGTTAAAATCCTTAAAGAAAAAGTATAAAGTGAAAGGTTTTGCGGCGGGATGCTCTCGTGAGGTCATCGCACGAGGCGCTGAGCAGCTTGGCTGGGAGTTGTCAAAACTATTGGAAATGACATTGCAGGCAATGGCGGCGTCTGAAGACACGATCAATGCGGAGATGGCCGCGATTGAGGCGCAAAAGTAGTTCGCACAGATGCAGTCATAATTTTGTAAGAAATTTGGAATAAAAATATCACAAAGTCGTGATACGAATTATAAAAACAGTCTTTTTTATTTTGCTAGGATGTTATCAGAAGCAGATAAAGGAGGCTATTTTTTATGGAAAGAAGGAAATACAGAAAACATAGATTCATGAAAGTGCTGGCGTTTATTTTGACGGTGATCGTAATGTGGAAATTGATAGGAAATGTGGGAAGCTGGGTCAGACAGTGGCAGTCGGATGAGGAGTATGGCGTGTCTGCACAAAATATGTCTATTCATGATGCGAAGGAGAAGGCACCGCAAAAGCTTAGTACAACGCAGATTAAGAAGAGACTGCACAGTTTGGCTAAGAAGGATTCAGCCTATATAAATATTTATGACAATCGGGATAAATATCCCACCGTGTTGTTGCGTTCCCTTTGTAATAATGCGGAGATGTTGGAGTTTGTGAAAGGTTATTTGTCAGCGGATGGCTTAGCACACGGTCATTTGACGAAGAAAGAATGTAAGGAAAAGATACCACTTTTGCTGCAGTGGGATCAAAGATGGGGATATGTTTCCTATGGAAGCAGCGACATTGCGTTATCCGGTTGTGCACCTACCTGTTTGTCAATGGTGATCGTGGGTTTGACCGGAAATCATAATGCAACGCCGGATAAGATTGCGAAGTATGCACAGGATAATGGGTACTATCTAACAGGAACGGGAACGAGTTGGAGTCTTCTTACTGAGGGAGCTTCTCATTTTGGTGTTGTGGGACGTGAGATCAGTTTAAGCAAGGAAACTGTTTGTGGTGTCTTAAAACAGGGACAGCCGGTCATCTGCAGTGTGGGGAGAGGAGATTTTACGACAGAGGGGCATTTTATAGTATTGACGGGAATGAAAGATGGCAGAATTAAGGTGAATGATCCAAATTGTATACACAGGAGTTGTTTATGGAAGTATGAGACATTGGAACCACAGATTAAAAATTTATGGGCGTATCAGGGATGAAGGATATTTGCAGAAGCTATTTGCTTGTAGTACAATGACCTCAAATAAGCAAACGAAAGAGGGGGAATAGGCAGATGGCGGAGAGTATTTTAGTGGTAGACGATGAGCAGGAAATTGCCGATCTGGTAGAGGTATATTTACATAATGAGGGGTATACAGTGCATAAGTTTTACAATGCAAAAGATGCTCTGAATTGCCTGGATAAGACCACGATCAGTCTGGCATTATTAGATGTTATGCTTCCAGATATGGATGGCTTTTCGCTTTGCAGGCAGATCAGACAGAAGTTTTATTTCCCGATTATCATGTTGACGGCAAAAGTGGAAGATATGGATAAGATCATGGGTCTGACGGTGGGCGCTGATGATTATATTACCAAACCCTTTAATCCGTTAGAACTTATGGCGCGGGTCAAAACACAGTTACGACGATATACGCGCTACAATACGGCAGGTGTTACGCAGGAGCAGGATGAGGAGATTGATATACGAGGTATGCACATATCAAATATTAGTCACAAGTGTATGCTCAATGGACAGGAAATTGCATTGACACCTTTGGAGTTTGACATTGTGTGGTATTTGGCAAGAAAACAGGGAAAGGTTGTTTCTTCCGAGGAATTGTTTGAAGCTGTTTGGAAAGAAAAATATTTGGATAACAATAATACCGTGATGGCGCATATTGCCAGGATACGGGATAAAATGCATGAGACGGCACGTAAACCAAAGTTTATAAAAACGGTTTGGGGGGTAGGATATACCATTGAGTAAGAACATAACATTAGAGGCGAAACAAGGGGAGCAGCATGATCATAAAGCGATGCAGTTTTTGATGCAGTATGTAGTCACGCTGGGAATATGCATAGGCGGTTTGGTAATACTTGTGGTATTATCAAAATTGGTGTTATCCACGAGAATATGGTATCAGACAGATCCTTATTGGCCGATGCTACATTGGTTGAATTTACATGTGATCTCAGTCTGTGTTGCAGCTAGTGGCGCAATCTGTCTTATTGTGACGATTTATTATTTGTTCCGTGCTTTCCGGCAGATGGATGAAGTCGTGGAAGCAGCAGGAAAGTTAGTGCATCAGCCGGAACAGCCTTTACGGTTGTCGCGTTCTTTGCAGGGGGTGCAAAATGAGTTGAATCTTGTGCGGGAACAGGCATTGCGCAATGAGATGGCGGTGAAAGAGGCTGTGCAGAAAAAGAA
>OGLE01000645.1_pt1 | contig 33446 bp, 31 predicted proteins | sample 1572671 | NCBI WGS metagenome assembly OGLE01 (sample SAMEA2581923, study PRJEB24529) | metagenome | biome: Human gut stool | place: China | collected 2011 | reverse complement strand
CTTCCAGTACCACCTTCTTTTCGTCGGCCACGTGTACCACGCAGTTCCGGCAGTCGAACAATTTTACGTGATTACCCACTTGGGCATTCCCGTTTTCATCCTGCGGCAATAGCCCGTGCAGCGATTCCCAGCTTCCCAGGTCGCTCCATCCGAATTCCGCAGGAAGTACATGGATGCCTTCCGCCTTTTCCATCACGGCATAGTCGATGGATACCTTTTCGCAGGTAGGGAAGTCTGCTTTCAAAGTTTCTGTTTCCTTTTCCGTGTAAAAATCCGGAGCCATCTTCTCCATCACCCCGGCAATCTGCGGGGCATATTTCTCAATGGCATGGGTAATGGTCTGCACGTTCCATACAAAGATACCCGCATTCCAGAAATAATTTCCCTGTGCCACGTATTTCTGTGCCGTTTCCAGGTCTGGCTTTTCTTTGAACGCCTCTACCTTGTAGATTCCGTTCTGTACTTCTCCTGTTGCGGAAATATATCCATATCCCGTTTCCGGACGGGTAGGTTTCATTCCCAGTGTGACGATGGCTTCCGAGTGGGCCGTAAACTCCAACGCCTGACTGATGCACCGTTTAAACTCTTCCTTGTCGAGTACCAGCGCATCCGAAGGGGTGACTACGATGTTTGCCTCCGGATACTGCTTCTTGATTTTCCAGCATGCATACGCGATGCAAGGAGCCGTATTTCTGGCTTCCGGTTCTGCCAGAATGTGCTGTGTCGGAATCTCCGGCAATTGTTCCTTTACGATACCGACATACTTTTCAGAGGTAACCACCCAAAAGTTTTCTTTCGGGCATACCCCTTCAAAGCGTTCTGCGGTTAGTTGTATCAATGATTTTCCAACGCCCATCACATCGATGAACTGTTTGGGATATTCCGGTACGCTCATGGGCCAGAACCGACTGCCGATTCCACCCGCCATAATAACGACGTGATTTTGCATTGTATTGTGTTTTTGAATTTATTTTAGTCTCTTCTGAAGATATCTCGTGTGTATACTTTGTCTTTCACATCATCCAAACAGCTGTCGTAGCGGTTGGCAAGGATGGCTTGGCTTTGTTTTTTGAATTCTTCTAGATTGTTCATCACCTTGGAACCGAAGAAAGTGCTTCCATCTTCCAGTGTGGGTTCATAGATAATGACTGTAGCTCCTTTCGCCTTGATACGCTTCATGATTCCCTGAATACTGCTTTGGCGGAAATTGTCGCTGTTGGACTTCATAGTCAGACGGTAAACACCGATGATACATTGTTTCTCTTCTGCTGGGTTAAAGTCTCCGTGGTTGAAATAATCATAGTAACCCGCTTTCTTCAGTACCTGGTCTGCAATGAAATCTTTGCGTGTACGGTTGCTTTCTACAATCGCCTGAATCAAATTCTCCGGCACATCCTGATAGTTGGCCAGCAACTGTTTGGTATCCTTCGGCAGACAGTAACCTCCGTATCCAAAACTCGGATTGTTGTAGTGTGTACCGATACGCGGGTCCAAACAAATACCCTGAATAATAGCTTGTGTATCAAGTCCCTTCACTTCGGCATACGTATCCAACTCATTGAAGTAAGAGACACGCAGGGCCAAATAGGTATTGGCAAACAGTTTTACCGCCTCTGCCTCTTTCATGCCCATGAACAACGTATCAATGTTTTCCTTGATAGCACCTTCCTGCAAGAGTGCCGCAAATTCATGCGCCTTTTCTTCCAGGTTTTCTCCAGCAATGGCACGGATGGCTTCATTCTCAGCATCCCGACCGTCAATTATTTTGGGAAAGCCTACAATGATACGGCTAGGGTAGAGATTATCATACAGTGCTTTGCTCTCACGTAAGAACTCTGGTGAGAACAGCAGGTTGAATTTCTTTCCAGCGAGGGCAGGAGTGGTGCGGAATTTCTCCGCATATTTCACGTACAGGCTGCGGCAATACCCTACTGGGATGGTACTTTTGATTACCATCACTGCGTCCGGATTTACCTCCAATACCAAATCAATTACTTCTTCTACGTGACTCGTGTCGAAGTAATTCTTTACCGGATCATAGTTAGTGGGAGCTGCTATAACTACGAAATCTGCATTTTTATAAGCAGAAGCCCCGTCCAGTGTGGCCGTCAGATTCAGTTCCTTTTCCGCCAAATATTTTTCGATGTATTCGTCTTGAATCGGACTGATACGCTTGTTGATTTTCTCTACTTTTTCAGGGATGACATCCACTGCGGTTACTTGATGATGCTGTGAAAGCAATGTAGCGATGGATAAACCTACGTAACCGGTTCCTGCTACAGCAATAGAATAATTTTTCATAATTTATTTTTTTGGAGGTAACTATATTAATGAATCTCGATATGAAATAGATAAATAGCCCGTTATTGATAAAAATCATGTTGACTATGGATATCTTTTCAGAAAAGCAATAGATTGTTATTACAGTCAAAGAATTTGTAATAAAGTTTCTAAGAAGAGTAATATTTGAGGCTTTTAATTTATTATAACTATGATTGATGCTCTTTTATGCATCTTTTTTTATAGAATAAACTTATCCATTCTTCCCATGACTTAGGAAAAACAAAGCGCCTTAATATTTCTATTCTATAAATACAGAAGCTGATTAAAAGTGATATACCTATAGTAATAAAATATATTATAATGCCCCAAATAAATGTCTGTGGCAATAATCTTTCTAATGCATTGTAAATAAAAACGTGAGTTAAATAAATAGATAATGAATATTTTCCAATTAATTTTAAAAGAGAGCACTTAGAGAAATCAACTTGAGTTGTTAATTCTTTAATTGCACAAAATCCCGTTATGCTAAAATAAAAGGCATTTGCTCGATAAGTTTCTGTCCAAAATAGTACTACTAATATAAGGAAAATGGCCGTTCCTATATAGCTCATGTATTTTATATATTTGAAAAGAAAATAAGTGCATAATCCCATGGCATAGTAATATAATGCTTTAAAAAGGTAAAAAGGAGCATTCCACATGAAAATATATGCTTGTTTATTTATACAGAATGTAAAGCCTATAATAAAAAATATACACATAAGCCATTTGTATTGACTTCCAATTAATTTGTAAAGACTCATTAATAGAAATACTGGTAAAAACCATAAAAAGACAAATCCTGTGGTGCTTTTTAAATTATATTCAGGTATATTGATTAATCCCCCAAAGAATTCAGAGAGATTAAGTCCGTTTTTAATGAGTATAAAATGATAGATAAAATAACAAAATACGAAGAATAAAAGATAAGGGATTCCATTTCTTGTAATAATTGTGCTAATATTTTTTTTATTTAATTTGGTCGTCTTATTGTAAAAAAATGGTAAGATAAAGAAAATTGATACATGAAAACTATACAGAAAGTTAAATAAAAGGGTATTCTTATCTTGTGGCGCAAGTATATGGTTATGCCCTAATATGATTAAAAGAATAGAAATTGCTTTTATTATATTAGATTGAGCTTGAGGTATAAACATGAATTATTGTATTTGGGGATTATTAGATAAATTGAGTAAAATCTCTGTTATTCTACCTTCAAATTGTTTTAGAGTAAATTCGTTTTTGAACTTTTCTCTTCCTTTTCTGCCCATGGATTGGCAGAGTTCAGGGTGTTCAATAAGAATCTCTATTTTGTTAGCTAAAGTTTGAGGTTGATGTTTATTGATGACATAGCCTGTTTCATTATCTTTGATGATGGCTGAAATTCCGCCTTCTTGAGTACTGATGCAGGCAATTCCTGCTTCCATTGCCTCTAATAGAACTAAGGGAAAGCATTCATTGTTATAATAGGTTGGAAATACAAATAAATCAGCATCTTGAAGGAATTTATTTTTGTCCGTTCCATATTTAGCTCCGTATGCTGTAATATATTTTTCTAAATTATATTTTTTTATTTGAGTTGTGAATTCTTCTTCAGTAATATCACTCCATTTTCCCACGAAGTGGCAATGAAATTGTTTTCCTTTTTCTTTCAATATTTGGCATGCCTTGACTAAATCCCATACCCCTTTTTCTTTCATCATATTTGAAAGAAAAAGTATATTAAAACCTTTATGGGATGTTTGGACTAGGAGATTTTTTGATTCTGGTATTCCGTTTGGGCAAATGTAAACATCTTCTCGTTTTACATATTTGCAAATATCTTTATATAGCGGCTCTGCTAATAGTATTATTTTTATGTTTTTAAAGAAACGTTTATACAGAAAATTATCTAAGAGTTTATTTTGACGAGTGATAACTCCTTTATTATGATAATGTATTACTATTTTTTGTTTCATAAACTTTAATAGCATCATTATAACGAAGTCTTTATAAAAGGCACCTCCTTTTGCGTTAGGAGTCATATAACAAAGATCAGGTTTGAATGTTTTTACTGTTTGATAAATATGCAGTAACTGTTTGATGAAATCTTGTAACTTTCGTATTCCCCCTTTACCAATGTCTTGTAAGTTTTTGGCTAATGTTAAGTTGAAATAGTAACAATCAAAAGTTTGATTAATAAGTATACTGTCATGAATATATTTTCCCATCATGGCAGCGCCATGAACAGGGGGGGGCATGTGCAAAATAAAGAATATTTTATTATTTTTCATCGGTATATTTGATACATGATTTTGCTCCATATTCGGATGATTATACTATGATAAGACATAGCTGACTGAAAAAGGTGTCGATTAATATCTAATGTGGTGGGAAAACTAAATATTTTTTTCCCTTCATTGTCAAATTCATATCTAAATCGACTCCATTTCTTACAATTAGTTCCTTCACCATTGAAGCCATTGTTTTTTATTTTACTAATAATGGGAAATAAAGAAATTTTATTTTGTAGAAATTCTGCGAAACAAAAACGAATGGCCCATGATTGATTTTTTCCGTTCTTCCAGTCATTTAACATTTTAAAACAATCTGAGCCTCCCCATTTATTGAAAGCTTTCCTTTGGGAGGAATATTGTTCCCAATTTTTTAGTTCCCAGTCTATGCTATTCCATCTATTAGCCCAAGTTCCCCATCCCCATGAACTACTTCGTGTGCAAAAGTATGTGTCATATTTATATTCTTTCGGAACTTTTATCTTGTTTGAATATCCACAAATGGAAAATACTTTTATTTCTTTTTCATATTGGTTAAGTCCTTGATTCATATATGAAAGAAAATTAGTAGAGAAAACTAAATCATCCTCTAGTATAATTGCTTTTCCATATTGATTAATAACTTGGGTCACTCCTTCTATAATAGAATTCCCTAATCCTTTGTTTTTGTCGCTAAAGGTATAATGAAAATTTTTAAATCCTTTTATTCCTTTAACGTAATCTTGTACTGCATTAACTTTTTCTTGATCTCCTTTTTTGTTTAAGCGGGCTCCATCTACAAATATATACAAATCTGATTCTTTAGCTTCTTCATTTTTTAGTAAAGATTGAATCGTGTTCCTTAATGCATTGGGGCGATTAAAAGCAAAGATAACAATAGGTGCTAATTGCATAAAATTATTTTTTTTTAAGATAAAGTTGTTTGGTTTGTTGATATAAGCCGAATAATGTTTTCCTTATTCCTACCATTTGGATAGTAAATCCAATAGATTTATGAATAGTTTCTGAGAGTAATTTGAGCTTATCTGTGCTTAAATTAAGAACTTTAGGTAAGGCTATTTTAAGAAAAGGAATACCATGATGCTTAGTTTTGAAAGTTATTCTATAAAGGCTTGTAGTAGTTTTTGTAAGATAATTATTTTGCTCTATATCCCATTTGGATGAGTTGGAATAAAAATAGAAAATATTAACTTTTTGGTTAATGAATTTTGTTATGTCAAAATATTGTATTCGTTCATCTTTTATTCTAAAAAGCAAAGGATTTACGGCTTCTGAACTCCTTTCTAAGAGTGATTGGAGTTCGAATTGAGGGTTAAATGCTAATGTATATTGTGTATTAATAAAGGAACCAAATAATATGGCTGCATAACCTCCTGCAGAACTACCGATAGTAATAACTTTATAGTCTTTAGTTTCTTTTTTGAGAAAATCTATTAACTTTTCTGGTGTATTAATATTTTTATTGATCCCAGCTAAATACCATTGTTTAAAGATATCCCGAATAAAAATATGTTTGGATGCTTTATTTATGCGTGAATGATACCATTCAAAATAGTTTTTTTCAAAGATTCTTTTACGGAAAACTTCTTCTTTGTTGGGATAATAGATGTCATTGCTACAAAAATAAACTGCGCACCATTCTTTATCTCCTTTTTCATTAAACTCGATTAGATAATTGTTTTGTTTTTCATAAACTTGATTAACAATTTCTGAATCAGTTTGAAATACATAACATGTTGATTTTAATGTTTCCATAATTGTGGAAATAATACTCTGATATGAATGCTTACAAAATGTTTAATGGCTGTGATTAAGCCGAAATTTCTTCTTTCAAAATGAAAGAAAGGTAGGGGTTCCGCATAGCCTAAAGGTGAATATAGATTTTTTATTCGTTTCATGATAGGAACTTCTTTGCGTGCCCATGCAGGTAATTGGGGGTTATTGTCACAAACTCCAAGATAATCTGAGGAAACATACATTTTAATTCCTGCTTTTTTTGCGCGGTATCCATAATCTAAATCTCCGATTGCATGTCGAAATCTCCAATCAAGATTTCCTAATATTTGAAACACGAATTTAGGAATTAAAACGCAATTACCATTGAATGTATCACAAGGCTGTAAACTTCCATTAGGGACTATTTTACCTTGCTTATTATATCCACTGTAGGTTACTTTTGCTTCTTTTAGGGCTCTGTTGGGAGCTATAATGATAGCTTGATTTTTTTTACTTTGGCTTTCATTTAATAATGTATTTATTGCATTTGGTAAAAGAAGTGTGTCATCATTAAGCCATAAATAGAAATCATAATCGTTCTTCGCAGCTTCTTGCCATGCTAAGTACATGCCTCTATTCCAAAATAAGTTTCCGGTTCCTTGAATGATATGTATTTGTGGATATTTTTGATTTATTGCTTCTGGTGTTCCATCTGTACATCCATCATTTGTGAGGTAGATATCTACTTGATATTCTCTTAAAGGAAGTTGATTATATAATTGTTCGAGACATTTTAAAGTTTTATCTTTGCGGTTAAATACAGTAAGTAGAACGGCTATTGTTTGCATAATTTTATATGTTGCGTATAAATTTAGCTGGGTTTCCTGCCCATATTTGATTGTCTGGTATAGATTTAGTAACTACGGACCCTGCACCTATAATTGAATTTTCTCCGATGGTAATTCCTTTTAAGATAATAGAATGGGCACCAATAAATACATTATCTTTAATGACTACAGGTTTTTCTATTCTATTTATTAAATCTTCCTTGCTTTTTCGGATTTCTGGATTTAAAGAATGAAAATCTGTATCATAAATAGATACTCCTCCACCTATTTTTACATAATTACCAATTGTAATTGATTTATGACAAATTAGAGCAGTCTGAGAAATACCTACGTAGTTGCCTATTAGCAATTTAGCATTTTTATCTACAAAGAAGGTGCATTTTCTATAACTCCCAATAGGATTTCCTTTGATGCCGTTATTCATAGAAAAATGTTTACCAATTGAACATTTTCCTCCACGGGCTATCATTACAAAGGGAGTGCCATTTGTTCTGAATGTTGAGTATATAATACCGTTCCCTTTAAATAGGATATGAGTGTATAATTTTTCTATCGGCTTTAATAAAGTTCGAATAGCTCGTCTTATTAATCTGTATATTATCATAAACTATCTTTTTTGTTAATAATGCAGGAGTACGTATTAAGTAGATTTTCTAGTATTTTGGTCTTATTATGTCGTTGAGCTGCTGTTAGGTAACCTTTTTTACCTATATTTATTACAAAATCCTTATTAGAAAAACATTTCTTTAAAAGATATGCTAACTCAAAAGGTGCATTGGATGGGATTAATAAACCATTTTCTTCATTTTCTATTAATGAAGGTATTCCTCCAACATAAGTTCCAATGGTAGGTATTCCAATTAACTGCGCTTCACATACACTATTAGGACTGTTGTCTATGTATGAAGGGTGTACGTAAATATGACATTTTAATAAATTATTGCATAACTCTTTCGCATTTAGAATACCAATATATTCAATATTTACGTTTTTGCTGATTATTTTTAGTTTCCTCTCAAAAAAGGTGATTAATGAATCTTCGGGAGAGATTCCGACTATTTGCCATTTAAAAGGAATATTGCCTTCTTGTTTAAGAAGTTGGGCTGCTTTTAAAATAGTGTCTAATCCTTTATAAATGGTATTTGAGAGAGTTGATATGATTTTTAGTTCTTTGGATTGTGGATATTCCCATTTACCAGCATTTTCATAAAAAGGATCTCTTAGGACCTCGTCTACATGGAAGTATTGTGCCTGAGGTGAAAAAAATTGTGACACTTGATAATCCCATTTTGTTCTCCCCATAAAGTATGCAGTTTTCTTGAATAAACATATTTCTTTTTTCCCTCTTATGTGTATATTGTTTTTGGCAAAAATATAACCATTTCTAAATACCCATTCTTTCAAAGAAAAAGGAAAAAGGAAAGATGACTTATTAAAACTAACAGGAAAAAATGCATTATCATAAGGAGCTAGTAATCCTTGAATATGAACAATTATGGGAATACTTGTATTTCCCAATATGCAGGCCAGTGGATTTTCTAATCCAAATAAGTGAATGATATCAGGATTAAAGTCATGAATAATCTTTTTGATTTGTTCATTGTATTGATCATTTGTTATTTTCTTATAACCTCCATAGTACTCTTTAAATTTTTGTAATGGATTTTTGGGTGGAGTGAATATAGGATAGTACGTCGTCTTGTTTTGTTTTTCTTTTTGGGTAGAAAAAGAAGTGATAAAAGCTAATGCCAAGGTATGTTCTTCAGAAGTTATAAGTAGTTTTTGTAATGAAGAAATCCACCCACCTCCGTTATATCCATCTGATGATAATTGTTTATCTTGATACAACCCTTTATTTGCAGATAACCATAATATTCTCATAAGCTTATAATTTAAATCCTAATATTCTTTTAGGTAAACAATCTATAATCCACTTTTTAAAATCATTATCAGTCATACTTCTAAATTCATTAGAAAGACATATTCCTATTGTCATCCAAATTAATACATTGTTGTTATCCCAACGATTTATATCTTCCATCCATCCTAGTAAAAAGTGAAATGATATAAAACATGCCAATATTTTTATAGTTTTACTTCTAGAATTATAGAGGGCTAATTTAAAAGCTTGGAAATAGAAGAAAATATATACGAACATACCTGTAAGTCCTAACCACGTAAAAATATTGGGAAAACAAACTTCATTCTTTAATCGTTCAGATTTTCCTGTTATTTCTGCAATTTGGTCACCAAAGTAATTTCCATCATTTCCTCTTGCCGGAGTACGTCCAAACCAAATATAATCATTTTTAATTGCTGATTCAATTACGCTTTCATATATAGTTGAACGAGTGTCAGATGTGATGTCTTCAGTTCCTGTACTGCCATCAAGCTTTTTAATTTCAGTAGTGTATTTCCCTTTTTCTTTTTCAGATGTTTCCGAAAATATATTATATGTTCCCGTTACAAATAGGATGACTAATGAAAAAGTACAAATCCAAATTATCCAATTAATAACGCGTAAGAAAGGGACAAAAATAAAGTCTTTGTATTTCCATGCAATTGCAATGATAATGGAAGCTACTACTTTTAAGCCTTGGGCTCTATCTGTTATATAGAAACTTAGCATATATATTAATATCAATCCTAAGAATATCATCCATTTTCTAGGCAGCATGCTAATGAAAAAGGCGAGAAAAAGATATATGCTATATGAGAAATGAGTAACTCCTTGTGCACCTCCAATTATTAATGAAAGTAAGAATAGGGGAGTTGCATATTTTAGCCAGTATCTTATAAATCTTCCGCTCATAGATTTGGAAGCAAATACAATAGCCATTAAAGGTATTAATAAATCAAAAGTAGATTGGATTAAGGCTTTAGCTGTCCAATAATTATCAATTATGAGGATTCCTCTAATGAGGCCGATTAGTAGAATGGTAAACCATAATTTATATAGAATAATTTCTGTTTGCCTAATTTTTATTCTGCTATTACTCCAGTATTTTAGGAGAATAAAAACTATTATACATATTAGAATCCATGAAAGATATGTACTAGTTAAAATACCTAAACCAGTCTTCCAAAAAGCTAAGCCTATTGAGCATAAGATAGTTGTTAATAATGTTAAAGAGAAAATAAATAATTTCTCCGGGAATCGATATCTATTTATCATATGTTTTACCAATAACATCCTGCTTCTACTTGTTGTGCATTTAGTGGTTTATTGTTAATGCCAGGTCGTATCCAGAATTCATTTATCAGTTTTGGATAAAAACCCTTACCTCCCAATTCTAAGCTTCCATAATTAGGATCTTCCCATCTTTTTCCTATTATACCAAATAATAATTGTAAACTACCTCCTATGTGCACGGCTTTTTTTCCTGTACGTTTAATGTGGGCTGCCAATGGAAAACCATAAGCTCCACAGCCAAGTAAGCAAATATCATAATCACATGAGTCTATTTCATTCTCCATATATTTTAAAGCTTCAAACCAATCTTTAAATCCATTGTTAACTCCACCTAAGCTTTGGATAGCTTTTATTGTTTTGAGCTGGAATTTTGGTAAAATATTAGGATTTTTGAATAAATGTTCTCTTTTTTCATTGTATTGTGACTCTATTAGTTGCGCGAAAGGATGAACAACTAATACTTTCTTATTTTGTAATGCTTTTGTCCATGGATTTTCACTCCAAAATGGATCTAAAAATAATCCTTGAATAAAAGACTTAGCATGTAAGTAGTCTTTTAGTTTATATTCATCTTTAAGCCAACTGGCAAGTATGTCTACATACTGTGAATCATTTAAAATGAGTTCACAAAAAGCTTCTACATTAGGAATAGTTGCGGGGAAAAAACCACTCCACTGCTCAATTTGTTTTAAGGACGATTCTCGCCACCACCAATCCTCTTCTAATCCTAAAAGATAACGTAGAATATTGGGCTTTCCTCTTTTGACTCCAAGATAGTTTATGATACACATTAATTCTGTGGCTCCGTAACGTGCTATCATACAGGGCTCTTTAGATATCAAAACCTCATATAATGCTTCAGATGCTTTATTGGGATCTTTAATTCGTGGAAATAAAGGGACTTTTCCTGTATGTAATATTTTTTTGTTAATTCTAGATATATTTTTTATAAGCATTTTGATAATATATATAAGAAAGATGATATTTAATATTTTTATCGATAATATGCTAGATCTCTATTTTAAATTTATTTATTTTATATGGATAAATCTTTTGTAACTTTACCTATTACTTTTGCTGGTATGCCTACAGCAATTGAATTAGGCTCTAAAATATCTTTACATACAACAGCGTTTGCACCGATAGCGCAACCGTCAGCAATTGTAATTTTTCCAAATATTTTTGCTCCAGGACCAATGTAAACATTATTTCCAATTGTAGGAACTTCATTAGGTGAGCCAGCTTTAATTCCAATGTTTACCCCTGCATTAATAGTACAATTTTTTCCTATTTTACATTTTCCATTTACAACGATTGTTCCTCTATGTGCTATTCTTAATCCAGGGCCAAACGTATTAATTGGTATGGTAAAACCTAGTTTTAAGGATTGTCTTTTAAAAAACCAAGCGTATATATATTTTTGTATAATATATAATGGATTACGCTTTTTATTAGAAAAATAATATTCACATTTACGCAATAAATATTGGAATCGTCCAATTTCCTTATCAATGTAAAAAAGAGGACCTGGTTTCAGATGTGGATGATAATAGTCTCGAAGTCTTTTCTTATCTTCTTCTATGTAATACTTTAATTCTTCTTTTGTCATTATATTAGTCTTTATAATTCGAATAAAGTATAATGTTGTTTTTTAGGAATTTACCAATTTAGATATCTTTCTTTTATAAGATTTGTATTTATCTTTTGACCTACAATTGGAAAACCATGCATTCTCCATATTATTTTTGTAAAGTTTATCCAGCATATTGCTAGTCGACATAAATGATGTTTGATTAATATTATTTCTAATGGGTGTAGTAAGTTTGTAACTTTTGAAGATAGTCGATTTAAATAAAAATCAGATTTATTAAAATTACGGTCTGTCATCATAAGTTTAAAAATATGCCTTAAAAAATATTTGACATAAATAGGACAGACTTTATTAGAGGATGAAGCCTTATAATAATCATCCATTATGGTATTAAAATAAAGTATCTCTGATTCTACAATTAGGGGATTGTTCTTGTTCTGTTGGGTTAATTGTCCAGGTATTCCACCTTTATATTTTGTTAATGGAATTCCACAATATATTGTTTCTGTTAATAAGGCCACAGCCTGCGTCGCTAGATAGTCTTCAAATTTTTTCATCCCATATATAAATCGATGAGTCTGATTGAATATGTCTTTTCGAACTATGGTCCCGCTCGTATGACTAAAGACCTCAGGACTTATAAATAGATTAATTGGTGCTTGGACGCTTTCATATTTAGGGGCTATTCGAAAACTTACACTTCCATCAGCATTGTAAATTAAACCTGCACATAAGAATAATCCAGCTTGAGGGTATTTTTGTATAAGTTTATGCATTGTTGAAAGATATTCTGGATGCCATTCATCATCTCCATCTAAAAATGCTATGTATTTCCCCTTACTTTCATCCACTCCTCTATTTCTAGCCGAACTAACTCCGGCATTTTTTTGTCTGATGATTTTAATTCTATTATCTGTAAAATTTTGATTGATAATTTCTACACTATTATCTGTTGAACCATCATCTATGATAATAACCTCAAAATCCTGATAAATCTGATTAAATACGGTATTAAGTGTATTTATTATGGTATGTGCTTTATTATAAAGAGGAATAACAACTGAAATCATATAAAAAAATTATTTTATTCTAAATGATAGTATCATGTTTTTTAGAATTTGTAATTTATTTGTTATAGTTATTTTAGGAGGGTTATAATGGTAAAGAACAATTAACTCATCCCATGATTTAGATAAGAGGTTTTGATAAAAGGTATTACGTTCTTTAGGCCTTTCGGCTGGGTGAATAAATTGGGCATTATTTTCCATTGCCTCATCTAAATTCCGTTCCTGAAGAAAAAGATCTGGCTTTATTCTATTTAAAAAAGTTTCTCCTTTTGTTGTGTTTACACCAATGAAAGAAACTCCCATGCTCATTTTCTTTTGGGTTAATGGCGTTCTTTCTTTTATACCCCAATAATCAGCTAAGGTAATATCCCCAACTCTCCTAGAATTGGTATAATGACATTGATAACAGCATTCTCTATTCATGTATCCTGATAGGTATGCTTTAAAATAAAAACTTTCTTTACCATTAAGTGGTTTAAGGACGGTTCCACATAAAATTTTACTCCTTAAATAAAACCCTATAGACCAGCCTTTTATGTTTCGGAAATAGATTTTTTCTTTGATGTTGCATTCTTGTCTCATTTTTTTAAAAGTAAGTCTAGATGGAACACCATGACAAACAAAATCGCATAATAATAATTTTGAAGTGTTTGATTTTTGTAGATAACTTTTTAATCCTGCTACTTGACAAGGAGTTCCACAAAAAAGGACATATCGATCTTGTTTTAATTCCATTTTTACTCGTTTGAATATTTTCCCAATATTACTTTGAAAATATTTACTTCCTTGTAATAAGGATAAATCTTCTTTCTTTGAGATAGCAATATGAGATAAGTCTCCATTTTCATTTAGGTATGCTCCTATAACTATGCCATTATTTTCAATAATATGATTAGCTATTATTGAAAAAATGCCTCCAGATGAACTAGAGCATCTTATTTTATTGTCAAGGGAAAATCCTGCATAACATTTCTTTATATCATTACAGAGATCTTTTTGCTCCATCAATTGCGGACATACTTTGGTGCATAATCCACAAGATACACATTTGTTGTTATCAATGATTGGATAGTTAAATCCCTCATCATTTTCAGTAATTTGTATTGCATTATGATTACATACATTGTAACAGGCATTACATCCTGTACAATCTTTTAATTCACACAATTTGTTCATGCTAGTATTTTTTTTAGATATTGCATAGAAGATTCTCGTAGATTTTCTATCTTTTTTTCAATATCATTATAGTCTAAGATTAACTCTTCCTTTTTTTGAGGTAGTTTATCCCCTTTTTTATAGGCTCGCTTTTCCAATCCGAATTCTGATATGATATTAGTTTGGCGGTCGTCATTTGTTGGTTTATCATTGATTACAGTAAAAAATGGTTTACGCATTATTATGGAAAAGACTATTGCATGAAAAGAACATGCTATTATAAAAGATGCATTATAATATAAATCAATAAATTCTCTAGGTCCAACATTGTATTGCACTTCATATCCTTTAGTCTCTTCGTAAAAATCTTGCGTAATGATTTTTACTTTATATCCAGTTAATTTTTTTACTCGTTTGATAAGTTTATCTATATAAGGGTATGGATTGAAAGCGTAACTTTGTATATAGCAAAGAATATATCTTTCATTTTTATTAGTATAGGGGATTGCGTACTTTTTCCATTCTTCTTTTGTTAATAACATAGTGGGATCTAGACAATAATCAGCTTTTTTTCCTGTCAATTGTTCATAGAGAACAACACCCGATCTTTCTCTCGTAGAAACAAAATCATATCGTTTCAGTAATTTTGAATAGTCATCCTTATATGCTTCAATCAATTGTTTTGTACCAAAACTAGATGCGTACGAAACCCTTTTTTGCTTATCTTTGGTGAAGTTTAGTAGGAAACTATAATCGCGATGATAATATCGTGGATTCCAAACCTGATCGCTTCCTGTCATGTAAATGTCAAATAGAGGAGGATTTTTAATAATGCTGTCTTTATCATATGAGATACTTGTGGTATGACATTGAGATATAAACTCATTAAAGACATTTGTTAAATTATTAGAAGGATATTTTTTCTTTATGATGGATCTTATAATACGTTTATATAGATTTCTAATTTTGCGAATTAGGACTTGTGGATTTAATATATTTTGAGAGTATTTATTCTCGTTTCCAATTGAATTTTGTCGATGATATTTTGTAGGATATTGATAATCTATAATTGTACAATTGTATCCTAATTTGTTAACAATAGTGTAAAGAGCAAACATTTGTAGGGTTGAACCGTAATTTGCGTTTTGAATGGTGATAATTCCAACAGATTTTGGCATATTATTCTAGGTTTTGTTTTAAGAAATAAATTGATTGTTTTTGTAATTCTAGGATTTTATTATCTATTGTTTCCCAATTGATTTTCTCATCTAAAATCGACTGAATCTGTTGTCTATTTGTCGTATATACGACATGCGACAATAGATTTAATGGCTTTAATAAAGAGTTAATTCGTTCATTACCACCTTGCTCTTTTTGTGATGTTGGAAGTATTACAATAAATGGTTTATGAAAAATAATGGAAAAAACTGTAGCATGAAAGGAACTGCAAATAACATATGTTGCATTTTGTATATAAGAAAGCCATTCTGGGACTGAAACAATTTTGTTTTTTGTATTACTTATTCTTATACAAGTATCGGGATTGCGTAGATTTATAAGTTCTATATTGTTGTATAAAGAGAACTCTTTGATAGCTTTTATTTGTTTTTTCTCTAAATTTGACAATATATATGATACCATATAATAGGATGGCATTTTCGTTAATTTATTAGAAATCTTAGTATAATAATCTTTACTTATGAGTAAAGTTGGATCTATTGTTTTTTGCACATTACATTGACTTCCCATGAGAGTTTTGATAAAATTTAGGCTTTTATCTTCTCTTAATGATATTGCTTTAAATGTTTTCAGTTCATTTTTTAAGTCGTTATAAAGGTTAGTATTTAATCGGCATTGTCCCATGCTTGCAGCGTATGCTATTTTAGGCCTATTCTGAGGTACAAATTTTAGGAGAAAAAATGGTACTAATAGATTCGAAAAATTCCAAACTTGATCGCTTCCTACTATATAATAATCATATATCGGAGGGTTAATTTCTAGCTCTTGATAAAACTTATAATGGATTGGGGAAATGTTTAATAACCATTTCACATTCCTAAAATTTCGATATCTCCAGGTATTGAATTTATCTAAGCATTTATAATATGTAGTTAGAGGTGATTTAGAAATAAATGAGCGTATAGTATTTTTTATAGGAAGTTGGTAGTCAATAAACTCTACTTTATGCCCCATTTGTTCAAGAATAGTTTGCATTGCATAAGCTTGCAATAAACCTCCAACATTTTTTCCTGATCTTAGTGTTACTATTCCGATTTTCATAAGAAATAAAAATATAATTTATTTATTTTTTTTAACAAGGAATGAATCGACGATTTAAATCTCATATATGTCGTAAATTTTAAATATTTTTTTGCGATATAATGAAAGCCATATTGTTCATATTCGTTCCAAAATTGTTCCCTTATAGGAGGTACTGCATATGGGTGTTGAAGTTGAGCTTGTTGACTTTCTTTCTTATTTATGGGAATATAATCTAATTTATTCTTTATATTGTTAAATAAAGTCGTTCCTTTGGATGAATTTATAAGCATCAATGATATCATTTTTCCCTGATGAAAATCTGGATAATATTTATGTGCTTGCCAATAATCTCCTATTGTAATATCACCAGTACGATTATAATGAGTAAATTGACAATCATAACACGAAGGTCGAATAATTAAATGGCCAAAATATAGTTTATTCCATAAGTCTGTTTTAAGAGTTTGACGTATATATTTCCCGTTTGAGAAATCAATTTTAATAGCTGTACCTTTAGATTCCAGTTTAGATTTCATATTAATCGAAGTAATTTCATTATTCCCTTTTATGAAATCTAGATACTTCTGAAAAATTAAAGGTGATGGAACTCCATGACATATTAAATCAGTAGTAAAAAGGTTCTCATAATCTTTATGTAAATATAATTTAAGACCTGCAACTTGACATGGTGTACCTGAAAATAAAACATAAGTTCCTTCTTTTAATATTGATTTTATTTGGGGGTAAATTCCTTTAATATCACTTTGCACATATTTGGAGCCTTGGAAAGCTTTACATTCTTCTAATGTTTTTGCAAAGGCATGTTTAACATTGAAATTTTTATCATATATGGCACCACAGACAATCCCTTTTTTTGATATGATATATTCACATAATAATATAAACATTCCACCAGAAGAGGATTGTAAATATTGTGTTTGATTTATATTTATAGCTGCATAAATAAGAGGATTTCCTGTTTTAGGCTCAGATTTATAATGAATGATAGGGCACACGATATTACATAGTCCGCATTCAATACATTTTTCTTTATTAAACTGTGGATAGCAAAAGCCTTCTTCATCTTTTTCTAAAGTAATTGCATTGTGATGACATATAGAGAAGCATGCACTACAGCCACAGCAATCAGATTTCTTGTCTAAACTAATCATGCTTTACAAATTTCTTGATTCTTAAACTTAATTGTATAGCAACATTTTTTTCTTCTTGATTAAGGCTCATAGAATAAAAAAAGACAATATTACATATGACGCAACATATAAAAACAGAAAATAATTGTATTAACCTTTCTTCAAATAGATTATAAACTATCAACCCTAAAATTAAGACAAAAATGCTAATTGTAATGCAAGGGAAAAACGTTGTCTTTAAATATCTTATGTAAGTGTAATTGAAGGTTTTATTGAGAAAATAAATTGGAACAAATAATCCATTTAATATTCCTTGTATAAGAACTAATATACAATATACTATTATAATAGAAACCTTTAATTTAAAAAGTAGAAAGGAAAGGGGTAAATATGTAAACTTTATTATAGATTTTAAAATTGAAATACCTTTAATTTTCCCAGATGCATTTATTGCAATGTTAAATCCGGCAGTAAGTTGTTCGCACATAGATATGATTAATTGACATTGTGCAAAAAATACAGCATAATCCGGAACATTTTTAAGCCATACTTTTAATAATTGTGGCATTGTGATGATGGCTGGAAGGGCAAATAATGATGTAATAAAGTATGTGGCTTTAGAACTTGTAGAAGCGAATTTCAGAACTTTTTCATGATCTTTTTTCCCTTCTGTTTTTGTTATAATGGGATTTATAGCTTTTGCAAGGTTGTTGGTCAAAGTCATTAGTTGTCCACAAATTTGATTAGCTACTCCTTGTGCTGCATTTATAACTGTTCCAAAAAACATATTCATAACAATGCCCACTCCATTATTTGTTATCATGGCTGCTGCCGTTTGAAATAAATTCCATCCCGCAAACGATGTCATTTCCTTCATTAATCCTTTTTCCCAGTATTTTTTGGGGGAAATAATGCATTCTTCATAGTGCCTATGGCAGTAAATGCGCATAATTGTTAATGTAACCATGGGGATACAGGCCATTAAAGATCCATATACGATTAATTTATCATAATTAGTATATACGCATACAAAGGCTACGGCAAGTTTTAGCAATGACTCAAATACTCCTACAATTGCGTAATATTTCATGTTTTCATGAGCGTTCATGGCTGCATCATAAGGTACAGTCATGATAGTAAACATAGTACTAATAATCAAACTGCTATAGACTATCTGTGCGGCGAAAATACGATTCGTGGGAATATTAAGTATACTGTCAAATAAAAAGTAACCAGTAATGAGAAGTGCTACACCTACTAATAAAGATATAATAAGATGAAGAATGAAACTTACGTTGAAAATACTTTTTTGTTTTTCTTTGTTCCCTTCTCCTTCACTATAGGACATAAAACGTTGGGTGGCACCAGCCATGGCAGCATTAAGGAAGCCTAACATAGAAATGGCTCCCCCAACAATGTTAAATATACCAAAGTCAGAGGCTCCTAGGGAATTTAATATAAGACGGGTCGTGTATAACGAGATAAACATCGTTATACCCATTTTTGCATAGAGAAAGCCTGTGTTTTTAATAACTCGATTAGCTGTTGACATCTTATGCCTTAATATTTAGATATTTATAGTTTAGTCTCTTATGGTATAGTATAAATCAATCTAATTTTAAATAGGTCATATTATAGTTAAATTGAATGTACTTATTTATTTTTTTCATAACCATAGCCATAGCCATATTTCTTTCCATAGCCATATTTGCCATATTTCCCGTATTTCCCGTAACCGTAGTAATAACCGTTTTTACGCTGATTCATGTCGATGCAGTTAATCAGTGTACAGAGGTTCGGGAGTTTATGGTTTTTCTTTAGTTCATTGATGAGCTCATAGTGGCTTTTGTGGGTATAACCGGCGCGACAGATATACACACTCAGGTCGGCCACACGGGCAATCAACTGTGTATCTGTTACCATGCCAATGGGGGCTGTATCCAGAATCACATAGTCGAAATTTGCTTTTAAAATTTCAATGGCTTTGTCAAGTGCCTTTCGAGCTACCAGTTCGGTGGGGTTCGGAGGGACTGTACCACCTGGGAGTATATACAAATTAGTAGACGTGGTAGAGGGCTGACATAAGGAAAGTAAGTCAGTGTGTTCCGGGTCAGCCAAATACTGGGTAATGCCTTTTTCTTTATGAGAAATCTGGAACACTTTATTCAGACCGGGTTTACGAATATCGAGACCAACAATCACTACCTTTTTACCCATAAAAGCGAAACTGCACGCTAAGTTGCCGGCAGTAAAACTCTTTCCTTCACCGGAACTGGTGGAAGTGAAGAGAATCACTTTTTGGCCTTCTTGCAACATGTACTGGATATTGGTACGCACGGAGCGGAATACTTCTTCCATTAAGTCATTATGGTTTTCATGCACGACAATCGGATTACCTTTGGTATCTGCCATGGGCACATCGCCCACTACCGGTGCGTCAGTTATTTTTTCTACATCGGTACGGCTTTCAATTTTGAAGCGAAGTAGATTATTTAGATAAATGATGACTATTGGAATACCGATTCCTAGTACCAAGGCTATTAGGTAGAATGTTTTTTTGTTTGGGGAAACCGGATTCCCTGCTGGAAGAGGTTCCTCTACCATACGCCCATTATTGGCTGTTGCTGCTAAAGTGATGGCATTTTCTTCACGTTTCTGGAGTAACATTAAGTAGAGGCTGGCCTTGATTTCTTGCTGCCGGGTAATGCTAAGCAGTTCTTTTTCTTGAGTTGGGGCATTGCTGATTTTACCTTCAAATTTGCGTGCTTGGTTCTCCAAATCATTGCGTGTAATTTCCAACCCTTTCAAAACGCTATTGACAGAGGCTTGTACACTTTTGCGGGTGGCTTCGATAGAAGTGTCCAAGTTGACAACGGCAGGGTTGTTTTCACTAGAAGTCCGAAGTAAACGTTTGCGCTCTGTCAGCATTTCGTTGTATTGTTCAACGACTTTAGTTAGGGCATTGTCGGCTAATCCGATATTGGCTGGAATGACTTCCATTTGGTTGGACGGATTGTCGATGTATTCTTTTAAAAATTGTACCAAGCGAAGTTGGGTGGCATTGTCTGCACGTTTTTGTTCGTATTCTGCATTACCTTGTAAAGCCAATTGTGCATCGGAACTTAAGTCTGTCAGTCCGGCTTTTTGTTTGTAGCTAGCTAATTCACTTTCGGTGGTACCTAGTTCTTGATTGATGATTTGGATACGTCCGTCTATAAATTCTGCAGTTCGGCTGGCCACCTCGTTTTTGTCGTCATTGGCATCACTGTTATAGAGTGCAACCAAGGTGTTTAAAAAGTCTTTTCCACGACCAATGTGGGTATCGTTGTAATTCAGCCGTACAATGGTGGTAAACTTGCTGGTGGGTTCAGCGCTCAATCGTGCTTTGCAACTTGCGGCTGCAGCTGTAGGGGTGATGACAGTAGCATAGACAGTACGAGATTCTTTGATGGTAGTACTGTCTTTTGGGCTGAGCGTAAGGGTACCCACAGGGGTCACCAATACACCGGGAAGGCGGTCAAAATTTTTGGAAACGGTTTGTTCCTTCCCTTCTTGCTGATAGAGCGCATCAGCTTGTACTTTTCCATCCGGAGTACAGGTTAACTTTACTTGCAGGGCAGAAGGTAGTTTGTCTGCTTCTTCCGGACTTATCCAAACTTGCACAGGGGTGTCTTTGTAGAGTTGAATTGGGTATCCGAAATTGCGCTTTTCTTTGTAAGTGATATTCAGATTCAGCGTATTGACTACTTTTTTGAGTAGGGTGCGGGATTGAAGGATTTCTACTTCGTTGTCAAAATTACTGGCCATACTGAGCATTCCCAAATCTTGCATGGCTACCAAGGAGGCATTTTGTCCTCCAGCTTTGTTTTTGTCTCCCTGTTTAATCAATACGGTGGCATTGACATTGTACACTGGGGATTGATAGCGCAGGTAACACCAGGCCCCAACTAGGCATACTATCAAGCAGATCACAAACCAAGGCCAATACATCAGGTATTCAATTAGGATGGCTTTATAATCTATAGGCTTTTCATTTTCAGCCTGAAATAAATCGTCGTATCTTTCGTCATTCATAATATAGGCGTATAAACGGTTTTAATTGTGTGAATCTTGTTTGTTTTATTTAAACACAGTCACCAATAAGCTGGCAATGGATACAAGTATAGAAGTCGCACTAATCCAAAGGGTTGTGCTATTTCCAATGTCAGAGTTGCGTGCTTTGGTTTTGTTGGGACTTATATAAAGGATGTCGTTCTGCTGGAGATAGAAATAGGGAGAACGGACTAACTCGGCATCGTTCAAATTGAGCGTTTGAATCAAACGTTCTCCGTTGGCGTTTTCACGTACAAGTTTGACGTTGTCGCGGACGCCATACACCGTCATGTCGCCTGCCATGGCTAATGCTTCGAGTACATTCACTTTTTCGTTGTTGACTGTGAAAGTGCCAGGTTTAGTAACTTCTCCTAATACGGAAATCTTATAGTTGACCATACGCACATTTACGATGGGAGTTTCTTTTAGGTAGGGTACTAACTTTTTACGGATCAGGGCTTCGCATTCATTTTTGGTGAGTCCGCTGATTTTTAGACGTCCTAAGACTGGAAAGTCGATTTCTCCCTGATTGTTCACTAAATATTGTTGCATTACCGGCTGGGAAGTCAGGCTGGTGTTTGCCTGGGATACTTGGGATGGTACCGTCAGGTTAAACGGCACACTGGCCTGTGGGTCAGTAGTACTGACGGTGATAGTCAGCAAATCTTTGGGCATGATTTTAGCGTCGTACAAGGGGATTTCTCCTGCAGCCACTTCGATGGCTTGGGCATTTTGCAGGTACGGCACTTTTTTGTAAGACGTACACCCGCTCACCAGCAGGGTGGACAACGTCAGCATACAGACTACTTTGCGTATCTTCATCTTTTCTTATGGTTTTGTTATGATTTTTCTAAAGGAATTTCCCTGCGCATAGGGTGTGCTTCGCCGTTACCACTCCCAGCTATGGATTGGGGGCGGTAAACACAGCGGCCAATAATCGGCTGCAAAATTAAGCCTTATTTTTGGTTTATTCAACTTATAGAGGGGTTTTTGTCGGTGAAAAGGGTGGAAATCAATGAAAAAGTGGGCATATCGGCGGATTTTGTAACAATTCTGGAACAATGTATGGGGTATAGGGGCGGAGCGTGAGAAAAACGCAAGGGCGTTTTACCTGAAACGCAAGTGCGTTTGTGATAAAACGCAAGTACGTTTTACTTCAAACGCAAGGGCGTTCGATTCAAAACGCAAGGGCGTTTTCGGGGAGTTCCGGAAAGGGAAACATGACGGGTTGTCGGGGTTGGCAGGCATTTTTATAAAATGTATATACGCGGGGTGTGGAAAAATACAACGCTTATATTTTTCCACACCTGTATATAGAGAGTTTGCAAAACCGGTGCCAACCCCGACAACCCGTCAAGCGGTGGCCCGGGGAAGGCCGGTTCTTCACTACCGTTCTGTGTCTTTTGTGTGAGGAGTTTGGATGCTTTGGATTGATTTAATTCGCTCTAAATCAGTGGCGAGTGAACGGAAAAAGTCGCGGAGCAGCTCATCCTGCTTCTGCGGGTCGGCGGCAAGCAGGCGGTGGTACACGGCAAGGATGCGGCCGAGGAATGTCAGATCCGTCAGGAGCCCTTTTTAACTTTTTGAAACGTGTGTGCGCTCATCGGCGCCAGTCGGCACAACTCTTGTACGGTGAGGGTACGGCCGTGCGACAGCACCTGGTGGCGCCACGCTTCCAACATCTGTCCTAGTTCAATCAATTTCGCTTGTGTCATACGCATTTTTGTTTAAAAAATAAAATTATATTAAATTATTGGTTAAAATATTGCACACATGCGTGCAATATGGGTTTGTACTTTCTGTAAACTTGTGTTACATTCGTTTCGCTGTTTTGAAAAAGAAAACACAAAAATTAAAACTAAAAGGATTGCAAATTTAATAAATCATTAAATAAAGCACGAGAAAATGAACAAAATGATGCTAAGTATTTTTAAGGGTTATGCCGACACGATGCCCGTGGCGGCGAGTCTTGATGAAGTAGTCCGTCTGATTCGGGAGGACAAGGTGTTGGCCGACCACACCGAAAAATACCGTTACTATCGCTCGCAGGGGCAGAAGACGGCTGCCGGCCGGGAAAAGTCGGCCTGCCCCTGCTTTGCCGTGGCGGTGCGTTTTGAGAACGGGAAACGGAAGGCCGACATCAGTGGCTGGACGGGTCTCTCGATGGTGGACTTTGACCATCTGCCCGAAGGACGGGCGGAGGAAGTGTTCGAAAAGGTGTGTGCCGACCCGCATACCGTGCTGGCTTATACCACTATCAGCGGGCAAGGAGTGAGGGTGGTGTGCCGCTACTGTCTGGATGGAGAGACGCCCGATACCGACCGGGTGGCATGTTACAGCCGGGTATTCCGCAGGGTGAACGAGTATTATGGGCAACTGACGGGGTGCAGTTTCGACCCTGCCTGCAAGAATGCCACGCGACTGAGCGGACTGGCGCATGACGCGCAGGTGCATTACCGCGACGGGGCGGAACCTTTCCGCTTCGACCTTTCGCGCATGAAGAAGGCGGATGAGCCGCGCAGGGGACGGGTGGAGCGTGTGGTGGCCCGTATCCGCAGGGAGCTGGACGAGCAGGGCGTGGTGTATGCCCCGCATCATCACAATGAGTACATCATGCGCATGGGGTATCTGATGAACGAGTTCGGGCTGCCGCTGGAGCAGGCCATCGGCTGGGCGGACGGACGCTTTCCGGAATACGACGGTGACGTGGCGGCCATTTTCCGCTCATGTTATGCCGATACGGAGGCGCACGGACGGCGGGAGGCGGAACTGTTTCGTGCGAAGAGGGAGAAGAAGGGGGAGGGACGTTCCCAGCTGGCCACGCCCCAGGAGATTGAGCAGTTTCTCGCCACGCAGGCGGAGTTCCGGAAGAACGTGATTACCGGGAAGGAGGAGATGCGGCACCCCGAGGCCGAGGAGTTTGTGGAGCTGACCGACCGTCTGGTGAACTCGCTGTGGAGCCGCATGACCAAGGAGGGGCACACGGTGCGCCTGTGCGATGTGCGCTCGGTGCTGGAGTCGGAGTTTGTGCCGGAGTTCAATCCTTTTACGGAGTATTTCCGCTCGCTGCCTCCGTGGGACGGGGTGACCGACCACATCGGGCGGCTGGCGGCTACGGTGCATGTGGAGGGCGACGCGAAACTGTTTGATGATTGTTTCCGCAAGTGGCTGGTGGCTGTGGTGGTGTCGCTGATGGTGAAGGAGGTGACGAATCACCAGATTCTGGTGCTGGTGGGGCGGCAGGGCTGCTACAAGACGACCTGGCTGGCGCGTCTGCTGCCGCCTGAACTGCAGCGGTATTTCTGCGTGCGCTCCAACAGCGGACGGCTGACGAAGGATGATAACCTGGCGCTGTCGGAATTTGCGCTGATTTGCCTGGAGGAGATTGACGAGCTGCGCCTGGGCGACATCAACCAGCTCAAGGCGATGGTGACCCTGCCGGCGGTGAACGAGCGGAGGGCGTACGGGCACTACAAGGAGAACCGTCCGCACATCGCGAGTTTCTGTGGCACGACCAACCAGCCGGAGTTTCTGAATGACCCCACGGGAAGCCGGCGCTGGCTGCCCTTCACGGTGGTGCACATAGACGACCCCTACACGCATCCCGTGGACTATGCGGGGGTGTACGGGCAGGCCCTGATGCTGTGGAAGAAGGGATTCCGCTACTGGTTCGACGAGGAGGAAATCGCGCAGGTGAACGCACGCAACGAGCGGTTTGAGACGGCCAGCCTGGAAACGGACTTGTTGCTGGCTTTCTTCCGGGTGCCGATGCCCGGCGAGGAATGTATGTTCCTGACGGTGGGCGAGATTCTGCAGCACATCAACGGGGGCATGAAGAATCCCCTCAGTGCCGTCAAGGTGGGGCTTGCCTTGCGGAAGGCGGGATTCGAGCAGGTTCGCGTGGCGGGAAAGAGGGGGTATCGGGTGGTGATGTACACCATCGAAGAGGTGAACCGCAACCGTCGTGCCATGGGACGATTCACCGAGGCGCCGGCTGAAGAGTAGTCTTCATCGCCCGGTCGCCGGCTGGTGATAACGTTTTGATTTTCATGTGGCTTTTTATGTTCCGAAGAGGGGAAAATACCGGAAAAAACGGGTGGAAAAACTTGTGTATCCGGCCGGAATTGTGTAAATTTATAGGTAACTAAAATAAAACGGAACAATGAACTACATGCAATTGAAAACGGGACCGGGAGCTGTTTCCGGGGAGGAACGGGAGGGTTTCTGCCTGAAGGCTTACCGGAAAAGTGAGTTGGCGGGCTTGTATTTTCCGCAGGCAGGTAAGAAAGGTGCCCTGCAGGGGCTGGGGCGATGGATTAAGCAGTGTGCGGAACTGGAAAGGGAGCTCGAGCGGTCGGGCTACCAGAAAAACCGCAAGTTTTTCCTTAAATCGGAGGTGGAACTGATTGTGAGGTTCCTTGGAGAGCCGTAAGCGGCGGCGTTTCCTTTTTCTAATGTCTTCAAAAGTCTTCAAATTTCCTCGAATGTCTTCGTAAGTCTTCGTATGTCCTCAAATGTCTACATGGGCGGAAACGGGGGTGCTAATTTTGCCTTTGTAAATGAAGAGTGAATAATGAAGAATGAAGAATGGGCAATTGACAATGGATAATGAAGAATGAAGAGTGAATAATGAAGAATGTGCGCGCGTTTCCTGGATTCTTAATTCATCATTCTTAATTCTTAATTCAAGATTCATGATTCAAGATTCATCATTCTTAATTCTTAATTCTTCATTTAATTGGTTTTTAACTTTTAATTTTTAACTAACAAGTGGATTTATGAAGAAAACAGTGACTTATTCGGTTGTAGGGCGTGTGAACCCGGCCGATCGTGAAAGCGGTGAAGTGAAGTATTATGCACAGTCGCAGGCTCGCGGCGAGATGGGTATCCGTGAAATAGCGGAACGTATTCACCAGATGTGTACCGTGACCCGTGCCGACGTGATGGCGGTGTTGACGGGACTGGAAGATATCGTGTCGGAAGGCTTGCAGGGCGGCGAAATCGTACGCCTGGGTGAACTGGGTTCGCTGCAGCTGAGCCTGAGCGGGGAAGGAGCCGCTACGGAAGATACGTATACCGACAGCATGATTGAAAAGGTGCGCGTGCTGTTCCGCCCGGGTACGGTGATGCAGGAGGCTATCAACAACCTGGCTTTCGAACGGGTGCCGGTGAAGTATAAGAAAGAAGAAGAGGACGACGGTGCAGGGGTGTAATCGGAACTAAGGCGTGAGAAGATGACGAAAGTAAAATGGATTGTGGTCAGGGTGCTGAAGTGTATTCTCTGTCTCCTGACCGGAAGAAAACCGGATTGTGATGAGAAAAATTGACATGATTGTGATTCACTGTACGGCAACGAGAGCGGACCGCCCGCTCTCGCCTGCCGAACTGACGAAAATGCACCGGAAACGGGGGTTCAAGTGTTGCGGATATCACTATTTTGTCCGCACGGATGGTGAAATTTGTACAATGCGGCCGGTGGAACGGGCCGGAGCGCATGCCAAGGGGTATAACGAGCACAGCATCGGCATTGCGTACGAAGGGGGACTGGATGCGCAGGGACGGCCGGCGGATACGCGTACGGAACTGCAGAAGCGTTCGCTCCGGATTCTGGTGAGGGTGCTGAAGTCGGATTTCCCGGCCATCACGCAGGTGGTGGGGCATCGCGACCTGAGCCCGGATCTGGACGGCGACGGGACGGTGGAACCGGAGGAATGGACCAAGGCCTGCCCCTGTTTTGACGTGAAAAAGGAGCTGTAGCGGAACAAAAGTTTTCTAAATCGTAAAAAGAAGGTGTCCGGCGCCTAAAAAGTTTTCAGGATTCGAAATAAAATCCTACCTTTGCACTATTCAAAATCCAAACGGACAATGGCGAATCTGTATATTATCATTTCTGCATTTGTATCGGCAGTGATACTGGGGAGAATCATTATCCCGAATATTCTGATTATTTCATTGCGCAAACGCTTGTTTGACGTGCCTGATGAACGGAAAGTACACAAACGTCCGATACCTCGCCTCGGGGGAGTGACCTTTTTCCCGGTGATTCTTTTTTCCTTGTGTGTGTTTACGGCCGTGCGGCTGATGACGGGCCACGGACCTGCCGAGACATCGACAACGGACCTGGTGTGCGAGTTTCTTTTCCTGACGGGAGGGCTGACCCTGCTGTATATCGTGGGCATTGCCGACGACTTGATTGGGGTGCGCTACCGGAAGAAGTTCCTGGTGCAGATTATCTCGGCGGCGATGTTTCCGCTGTCGGGTTTGTATATCAACAATTTCTATGGTCTCTTTGGCATTTACCTGATTCCTGCAGAGGTAGGTATTCCGCTGACCATGCTGCTGGTGGTGTTCATCACCAATGCCATCAACCTGATTGACGGTATCGACGGACTGGCGTCGGGGCTGAGTATGGTGGCGCTGCTGGTGTTCGGAGTGCTGTTCGTGCATTTCCGCATGTGGAGCTATGCCATGCTGGCTTTCGTGACGGTGGGTGTGATTATCCCGTTCTTTTCGTACAACGTGTTCGGCAGTGCGGATTTGGGAAGGAAGATTTTCATGGGGGATACCGGCAGCTTGACGCTGGGGTATATTCTGAGCTTCTTTGTCATCAAGTACTGTATGTATGAGCCGGATATGCTGCTCACGATGAAGACGAGTCCGGTGCTGGTGTCGTTCAGCGTGCTGATGGTGCCGTGTCTGGATGTGATTCGCGTGGTGCTGCGGCGTGCGCGTAACAAGCGGTCGCTGTTCATGCCCGACAAGACGCACATCCATCACAAGTTCCTGGCCATGGGTTTCTCACCGCGGAGGGCGCTGGTAACGATTCAGCTGATGTCGGCCTGCTTCTGTGCGTTTACCATCGTGGCGATTCTTTATATGAACAACACGCTGGTGTTCGTGATTGACGTGGTGGTATGGACGCTGCTGAACCTCTGGTTTGACCATGTGATTAACCGGAAGACGAAGAATGGAGAATAATGAAGAATGAAGAGTGAATAATGAAGAACGGGAGGGGTGACTCTTCCGTTTTTTTTATTATGACATAAGAACAAAAAGACATAATTTCAATAATGATGAAGAATGAAAAGTGAAAAGTGAAAACGCAATACGCTCACCTCTTTTACTTTTTAACTTTTACCTTTTAACTCAATATGTTCTTCTGTTCTTTTGTCTAAAAACAAAAAGGAATATTCTCATTCTTCACCCTTTGCTTTTGGTTCTATAAATAAAAGTTATAAATCGGGTTGATTTTATTTGTATTTTCTGTTTTTATAACTTAAAAATGAGTATCTTTGCAAACGAATCATTTAATTGATAAAATATGGGACTTGATCAGGTAATCGGGAAAAATATCAAGGCTTTTCGTGAGCATTTGAACTATACCCAGCAGGAAATCAGTGATTATTTAGGTATCAGTCAGCCGGCATACGTGAAATATGAAAAAGGGGAGACTGCAGTTCCTTTGGAGGCAATGGAGAAACTGGCCACTCTGTATAACGTGGATGAATACGATCTGATGGAGGAAAATGAACAGCTTTTTCAGACATCTGTGGCCTGTGCGTATCGTAAGACGGGAAATATTGGAAATCTTGGTCAGATTTCTCAATTTCAGAAAATAGTCAGAAATTATATTCAGATGTGCAATGAGCTTGAGAAGTAAAGTTGAACTGGAATGTCTTGCAACCAGGTTGCGGGAGGAGATGCACGTGACTACAAAGGACCCTGTGCGCATTCATCAGATATTGAAAGAAAAGCACGTGCTTACGTGGTTTAAGAAGCTGGATGATAATTTTTCGGGCATGGCAATCCGGATAAAGGGAAACGAATCTTCTTCTGACAAGTATTTCATGTTGATAAATACGGCTTTGTCTTATGCCAAGCAGCGTTTTACTGCCTGTCATGAGTTGTATCACTTGTTGTATCAGAAAGATTTTAAGGTGTCGCAGAACAATGCGGGGCTGTTTAATAAAAAAGAGGAGGAAGAGTATAATGCCGATGTGTTTGCAGCCTACCTTCTGCTTCCGGAAATGGGGTTGAAGGAACTGGTTCCTGCCGATGAACAGCAGGTTGACAAAATAACCTTGGCTACTCTTCTGAAGGTGGAGCAGAATTTTCTTTGCTCAAGGGCGGCACTTCTTACCCGGCTGAAGGACTTGAAATGGATTACCAAGAAAACGTTTGACCTTTACCAGAAAAATGTGGTTGCTTCGGCAATCGAATATGGTTATAATACGCAGTTGTATTATCCTACTTATCAGACGGAGCTGGTGGGAGATTATAACTTGAAAGCTCGTGAATTATATGATAAGGGGCGTATTTCTCAGGCGAAGTATTACTCGTTGCTGATGGATATGGAAATTAATGTTTCTCAAGAGGTATATGGGGAGGAATAAAGTAATATTGGTGGATGCCGATGTCATCTCTCATTTCATGGCTACCGGTTATATAGACAGGCTGACGGAAATTCTGCAGCCTCATGCCGTGATGATTGTAGAGAATGTGTACAAGGAGGCCAGCTATCATCCTACGGAGCCGGACAGGAAACGGAAGGTGGACAAGTGGATGGAGCACTGCAAGGTATGCAAGATTGCTTTCCCTTATGCCAATGAAAATATCCGGCGAGAGTTTTTCCGGCTTAAAAAAGAGAATCCGATGCTGGGGGACGGAGAACGGGCTTGTATGTCGATGGCGCGTTTTGGACAGGAGGTTATCGCAAGTAGTAACTTTCGGGATGTGGCTCCTTATTGTGATGAGAATGGCATTGAATATATTGGAACGCTGGATGTGCTGACTATTGCAATGAATAAGGGGATTTTTACAAGTGATGAATGTAATCGGTTCATGGCGGAAGCAAAGGCGAAAAACAAAGCGAAATTTCCAGTTGACGATATTACTGTTTATCAGGCGCCGGAATACATCAGTACGTTTTGATAGTGAATAATGAAAAATAATGAAGAATTAAGAATGAAGAATGAATAATGAAGAACGGGAGGGGTGACTCTTCCGTTTTTTTGTTATGACATAAGAACAAAAAGACATAATTTCAATAATGATGAAAAATGAAAAGTGAAAATGCAATACGCTCGCCGCTTTTACTTTTTAACTATTACCTTTTAACTCAATATGTTCTTCTGTTCTTTTGTCTAAAGAAACAACATGTTTCTGTGAGGCGTATCGTTTGAAAAACTTATGCGATTAAGTTGGAAAGATGAAAGTTTTTATGTTTCTTTGTGTAAACTTCATCTCTGCAAGCTATGGTTAGTACAACAGACATCATCGACAGACTGAAAATATTCAAAGCACAATCGGCTTCGAAATATAAAATAAAGTTCATGGGGTTGTTTGGCTCCTATGCGCGCCAGCAGCAAGATGAAAAAAGTGATGTGGATGTTTTTATCTGTCTGCAGGAACCGGACTTTTTCGTGATGGAGCAGATTAAAGAAGAACTTGAAGTTTTGCTCCATTCTTCTATTGATTTAGTGAACTTTAGAGAGTCACTTCGTCCAACGTTAAAAAAGAATATCCTTAAAGATGCGATCTATATCTAAAGAAATATTGATTGATTTATTGGAGCTGATTCTGGAAAAAGCTACTCTCGTGATAAACAGAAATCAGTCGATTACGTGTGCACAGGATTTTCTTACATCGCCGGACAGAATGGAAAAATTTGATGCAGCATGTATGCTGATACAGGTAGTAGGTGAAACGGCTAAGAAGATAGATGATCGAACTTCGTCTCTGTTGTTTGCGCATTATCCGCAAGTCTATTGGCGAGGCGTATTCGGATGTCGAAATATTATTTCGCATGAATATGGGAATGTAGACCCCATCCAGATATTTGGTATAATCAAAAAGTACCTTCCTGAACTGGTTGTTTGTGTAAAGCAAATTTTGTCAGACGTGGAAGCAGGTAAGCATGACAGCTTATTCTTGTCATAGAATGAAGAGTGAATAATGAAGAACGGGAGGGGTGACTCTTCCGTTTTTTTTGTGATTGCTTGCCGCTTTTACTTTTTAACTATTAACTTTTAACTATATACCTTTTTCTGTCTAAAGAAGCTCGATATCTGTATAACTCGTTTGAAAAAATGTGTTGTAATGAATGCTATTCGTTCGAAAAAATGTGTCGAATGTTGGTTTATTCGCTGGAAAAAGTGTAATTTCGTCGTTGGGAAATAAGATTACACCATGCTTAAAAGGAAGATAGAAACATATTTAGCCGACTGGAAACGGTCTGAGGACAGAAAGCCTCTTGTAATAAAAGGTATCCGCCAATGTGGAAAGACATACATTGTTCAGAAATTCGCAAGGGAGAATTATGAAAGTGTGGTCTATATGAATTTCATTCTTGAGCCTGACAATAAATCTGCCTTTACCGGCAATATAGATGTGGATACCATCATTCTCAACCTCTCTGCTTTGATTCAGGGCAGTCGTTTCATTGAGGGGAAAACCTGCATCATCCTTGACGAGATTCAAGAGTGTAAGGAAGCAAGGACTGCCTTGAAGTCATTTCATATAGACGGGCGTTTCGATGTCATTGCCACAGGTTCTCTTTTGGGGGTAAAAGGTTATGGCCAAAGTAAGAAAAAGAAAGAGGATGTAGGGCAAGATTCTGTTCCGGTCGGATACGAAACCGTGATTGACATGTACCCATTGGATTTTGAAGAGTTTCTATGGGCAAACGGAATCGGTCAGACAGTTATTGATTCTGTAAAATCATGCTTTGAGAGTGAAAAGGCTGTGCCTGACGGGATTCATAAGGTCATGATGGAGATGCTGTACAGATATGTGATTGTCGGAGGTCTGCCGGAAGTGGTGAATTGCTTCCTTAAAACCAGGAATATCGAACTTATCTATAAGTTGCAGCGAAATCTTATTGCCGGATACGAAGAAGATATGGTTAAATATGCAGAGGATGCGGACAAGCCCAATATCCGGGAATGTTTTGAATCTATTCCGAAGCAACTGGCTAAAGAGAACAAGAAATTCCAGTATTCAGTTGTGAAAAAGGGAGGAAGGTCTGCTCAATACATCGGCAGTATTCAATGGCTGGAAGATGCAGGGATTATCCGTAGATGCTATAACACACAGACTACGGAGTTGCCGTTAGAGGGGAATGCCATTAAAGATTGTTTCAAAGTGTACACGACCGATATAGGTATTCTTGTGGCAATGCTTGACTATGGTACTCAGGCGGATATTTTAAAGGGAAATCTTCTTGGATACAAGGGAGCTATTTTCGAGAACCTCATGGCGGATTTTCTGTGTAAGTCCGGTCAGAAACTGTATTATTTCCATAAGGACAGCGGGCTTGAACTGGACTTCCTGGTAAGGCTCAAAGGCGAATGTGTTCTCCTTGAAATTAAGGCAAAGTCTGGTAAAGCAAAAAGCATGACAACGGTTCTTAAAAATAAGGACGTGTATCATGTTAAGAGTGCAATCAAGTTAGGGCAATATAACGTAGGCCGTGATGGAGATATACTTACCATTCCACTATACATGGGATTTCTTGTAAACGACAAACTTGCAGACGTTATCATTCCTGATGTTGATGTGAGTGCGTTGAATAATGAAGAATGAAAAATAATGAAGAATTAAGAATGAAAAATGAAAAGCGAAAACGCAATACACTTGCCGCTTTTACTTTTTAACTTTTCACTTTTAACTCAATATGTTCTTCTGTTCTTTTGTCTAAAAAAAGACATAAAAAATAGACATAAAAAAGGGAATCTTCCCAGACTCCCAATCTTCATTAACCTTAAATCTAATACCA
>OGLE01000644.1_pt1 | contig 33462 bp, 35 predicted proteins | sample 1572671 | NCBI WGS metagenome assembly OGLE01 (sample SAMEA2581923, study PRJEB24529) | metagenome | biome: Human gut stool | place: China | collected 2011 | reverse complement strand
AGTATGCTGACAGTTTGCAACATATCAATGAAAATATCGAAGAAATCAAGCAACATCTGCTTGATGACAATATGGTTGTCAAAAAAGGTACTGACCGCCTTACTGTAAAAATTTTTCCAAATTAGTGAAACCTCTTAAATTATCAGACATAAGATGATAATATCTAATTAAACAGAAAGCACCCACTCCAAAGGCGGATGCTCCGAGTTTAGGTTAATGAATGTCCTTATGGACACCGCCTATCCTGTTGGCAGACAGGATAGGCATTTTTATTTTCGCCTACTCTTCCTCGAAGAGCTTTTCTCTTTATCGAGAAAGGCAAGCAACGCTACAATCAAGCTACCAAAGGACATCAGCAATGCTAATATCCCAATGAAAATCGAAATGATCTCATAAGCCGTCATCGGCACCACGTCTACACTCTGTTTCGGTCGGTGCTAAGCAGGTGCCACTGGCACCTAGCACCCCTTCCTATGTATTCCGGTTGCCCGGTATCATAAAACTCGTGAGGCTACCTCTACGCTCCGCTCCGGTCGATGCTAAACAAGCGTCCCCCGGACGCTTAACGCCCTGTCATGGGTACTTTCCTTAGATAGTATCCTAACATAAGAACTAATGCCGGAAGCCCGCATAAATACAGGCTTTCAGCATTTTAATCCGTTATTCGAACTCCTCTTTGTAAAGTTGTTCTGTGGTGTTTTTCGTTGGTTTTTACGGCAGAAATCAGGAAGTTTTGTCCGTTTTCTACCTATTGTATTGATTTGTGGTAGATTGTATTGTCATTTTGTTGTCACTGTCCATTACATGAATAGTTTTTATTTTTTATTTTGGTCAACAGCTTTACTCAATTCCATTAGAGTTTTCATAGAATTAGGGTTCTTCAACAATTCTGGCAACACAGCTTTCATCACCGCCATATTAGGATCTTCAATCGGTGCAGTAGGAACGGAAGCTTTTACTATTGTTTGTATAGTTTCAGTATCTTTATTATGTATTTCAGTTTTTAAACTTGAAATTTCATCTTGTATTTCATACAAAATTGGGAGCAATTGCGAATTATCACATCGAAACTCCTGAGACAATAACTCCTGCTCCAGATTTGTACTTTCCTCACATTCAAAAGACATAGCCCCTATAGTCTTTATTAATCTTGTTTTTATTTCAGCTACAGAATCTAAATCTGATAAATCATAATCAAATGTTCTTATCCCTGCAATATCAAATGGAATTTTTTCATTTTTTTCCTTTAAGTGAATCATCGGTCTCCCTGTTGATGCTCTATATCCCATTTCGTAAAATGCATTAGGATTATGTCCGGTAATATCTGCAATAACTAATTCCGAAGCCGTTATATAGTCAATTATTGTTTGCGTTATCGAATCCGCTTGATTAACTTTATCAACACGTATCGCTTCAAACCCACTTTCTTCACATACCGGTGAAATAATATATTTAAAAACTTTGTCTGCTCTCTTCCTTATTTCACTTCCCTCTTCACCAATCGGCGAAATAACAAAACATTTCTTCATCTCTTTCTCTCCTATCCCTTAAAATGATTTCTAAAAGTATATCACACAATAATTATGTTAAATCGGAACTACTTTATACTTTTCTACAAATTCATCAAATCTTGTCTGTAGATCCATATCAAATCCAATATCATTTCTAAGAGTCTCTAAAAAATGCTTTTGGCAAGCAGCACTTCGAACCCAATTATTTATGTTTGTTGCTTTTCCATTTTCCTTTGCATTCTTATTGATAATTTCTATTGTTTTCATAAGTATGAAGTTTGCTGATTCTGCTATCAGTTGTCCCTTATATAACTTATCTTGGTAATATTTTTCATAATCATATCTTTTTAGTCCAAAATTCAGGGCACTCTGTTCGGTCAGTTCAAAATAAGTTGTAATATAATAAAATTGACAAATGCCTATAGTTTCCAGCATAGATTCATCACGCAATATCCTTGGTTGAATCATTATTTTTCCGTCGTTATCTGCTTGGTCATACTGACTTTTTTCTTGGTTTAGTCTTTCCTGAATTTTTTTCTTTAAATACTGCTTTCCATCCTTATATAGTTGTTGTACAAATAGTAATTCGTCAATTTCATACTTACTTTTTTTAAATAAAATTCCATTATCCTCCGGATTTTCCGGATTATAGTTAAATATTTTATGATATATTTCATTCATATTATATGATGTCTGAGATGTATCATTAAAAAATAAAGATGATTTTTTATCCTTAGCTGTATGTGGGGATAAATAGAATCCTGCGTATGCCAATTGTGCCAAAACTTCATTTGTAGTTTTTCTGTGTAGAAACTTTTTATCAAAACTGTTAGGTATTTTTGTACCTCTCCTAATCTCAACATATATTTGTGGATATGATGTATCCAACAACCAATTATGTAATTTCTTTTGTTCAATATTGTTAGCTACCATATCTCGATTATTAATCGGATTCTGAGTGTTATTATAAATTGCTATTGCATTTTTAGTTTCATCACTACTTACTTTAAGTATTCTTGCCATAACATAGGCATTTTTTAATGCATCAATAGTCTTATGTTGCCCATCCCTTATGGCATCTTTTAATATCATTCCCAGTGAGCTAGTAGTTTGTGCTCCATTTACAATACTAAATATTTTAAGTTTTATATCTGTCTTACTTTCATCCGACGTAGGTTCAACATGCTCTGCTACGATAGTAATACCATTGTTATAATACCAAAAATTATCAGAACATTTTTCAATAGTTTTTTTCATAACTCCATATGACTTACTTTTCTTAGGATTCAGCGAATCTCTTAAGTTATGACCAAATAATATATTTCTACCTATTTCTGTGCTATAATACTTATTGTTCAAAACAGCCAAATCATAGGCACATATATTACAAATAATAGCATTTTGACTATCGTCTTTTTTACCATATTCAAGATAATTATCACACCCATTCAATGACAATATATCTTCCTCCACTTTATCTTGATTACCTTCTCGTAAAACATTCAAATCTATAAGATTTAATACATGTTCATTATCCTTAATTCCATTAAATTCACGTTTTTCTCCTCTATGAATCACATAATACTGACAATTAGTCTTGTTTATAGTTCCAAGATTTGAAGAACTTAATATTTCCCTACAAGATTCACTCGAAATATTAAGTGGAGATTTACAAAAATCACTAATTGTCCTCTCCATATCACTGATTGCACTTTTTAATTCACTTTCACTCAAAGATGTATTCTTAACCTGTATAACATCAAAATATTGTTCATCACCACTCTCTTTTTCAATAAAAATATCAATCTTTTCATCAGGTGGGGCAATAATATATTTTGCCAACTCATCAATATGTTCAATATCAAATTGTAAATCTAATATTTTTCCATATAAAATTTTCAAAACAACTAATTCAAATGCATCATTTCTTGTATTGTTTCGCACGATAGAATTTACACTCGGCTTGCCCTCAAACAGTGTAAAAAACTCATCAATTAATTCATCAATCGTCTTCAATGTTTTTCCTCCCATAGTTCCTTTACATGATATAGATTCACTTTATTATAAAATCCAATCTATGCCATTTTTCTTCTCTTCTCTACTACATTTTGAATAACAACTTTTGCCTTTTCTTCCTTCTCTAATTGTGCTTTTGCAAACTCAGCAATCGGCTCCGCAACAGCCAATGCCAAACATACCGGCACTGCATTTCCTATCTGTTTATAAACCAAGTCCAACTTTGCATTATCGTTTCTACTGCTTGTTCCTCTACTGAATTCATACCAATCCGGAAATGTCTGAATTCTTGCAATTTCCTTCACTGATAAGCGCCGATTATTTTCTTCTCCGTCACTAAAGATATATTTATCCTTGCCAACATGTTCCATAGGTGCTCCTGCAGGATGTATTGGTGCTTGTCTTCCCGAAGCCTGAATCGTAAAACTTGGTTGTGACCAAAGTTTTTTTCGATTACGCGACATAAAAATAGTAGAATACGAGCCTGTAAAATAATCTCCCGGATCATCCTCTAAATCACCAATTGCATCACGAAGTGTTACCACTTCTTTCAATCCATCAATGCCATACCCATGTGTAGGTTCCGGATGAACATATTCAAAGTCTATATCATTCCTGACACCAACCAAAATCACTCGTTCTCTTATCTGTGGCACACCATATTCTGCCGCGTTTAAAAGCTTATGATATATTGTATATCCTGCTGCTGCAAAGTCCTGAACAATTTGCTTGAAAACCTCACCCTTTCCAAGAGTCATCATTCCTTTTACATTCTCGGCCACAAAAATTTTTGGTTTGCTCTGCATCAGACAACGAATAAAATGCAAGTATAAAAAGTTCCTCTTATCATCAACCAATCTTGGTCCAGCCTCCGAAAAGCCTGGGCAAGGGAAACCGCCTAATACAATATCCGCCTTGGGAAACTCCTTTATTTTTCTTATATCACTCTTATCCATGTATATATATTTACCTGCATTCTGTGCATAGGTTTCTCTTGCTTCATCAAATATATCGTTTACATAAATCGTATTGAATACATTATTATTGATATTTTCATCAAAGACCTTTTTGTCAGCAAATGCTGCTTCCATGACTTCTTCGCCCATAACTGCTTTTAGGCCTGCTAATTCAAAGCCCAAATCTAGACCACCGCATCCCGAAAATAGCGACAGCAGGTTCCACTTATTTGGATCATAGTTGAGCTTATCAAACTCAATGTCTTCACTACAATCTGCAAATGCCTGTCTTTCTTCTTCAATTTTTTTATTCAGAAGTTCTTTTACTTCATCAACTTTATAATCTGGAGCGGGTCTAAATTTACCACGCCCTCTTTCCTCTAAAATAACAGCCATGTTATCACCTCTATACTATTTTATCGGTTCCCGAATTATCCTCATCAATATCATCTGTTGTTCTGATATTTAATTTCCGCATATAATGAATAAGTCTTTCAGCCACCTCATTACCTTTTACTATCAAAGGCTTGTCAAAAACAAGTTCGGGAACTAATCTGTTATCAAGTGCATCCCAATTTACTTGAACTGATAATGGTCTATTCCCATCCCATTTTTCAGCAAAAGTTCTGTAATTCAAAGCCTTACAAGCAAAATAAATATCTGGGTGCATCATTACATATTCTCTTATAGGAATCATTTTATCTATTACATCTTGCACAGAATACACATTCCCATCCATCAATATGTAGTTAGCGACACCACTATCTCTTATGATCTGCCCACAAACACTCGCATTTTTCTTATCTGGCGAAAGATTACTTCCTGCATAAACATCTACTACCTGTTCATCTGTAAGTAACATTTTCCCAGATAAATCCCCACCACTTTTGTTAAGCAACTCGAATTTCCATCCAAGTGTAATTGAACCCTTTTCAGTTCTTCTAAATCCATTTTTGTAAATCAACATTCTCTCATAAAATTTATCCTGAATAGCTGTAGTCGATTGCTCTATAATATCTATCCAATCTTCACCAAATAATTGTTCTGCACGTTCTGCACTCATTTTATTTTCAATAAAGTCCGCATTTTCTTTCTTATAGGAAATTTTTATTTCGACTTCATCTTCACAAGATTCTGCCAATATATAAATATCAGTTTTAGGTTCACCTTTATGACATGTTGGTTTTCCAGATAACATTACTGTATATCCTTTCCCATTGAAGACAAATTCTGTCCCTTTTGACATAAATTCTAATATTCTTCTTTCCGCAGCACCAAAATCACCCATGGCAAACCTCCTAATACTGTTTTCTGCAAATTTCATCTTTATCTATATTCACAAATGAATTAATGTGTAATTCCCCAATGTCAGTTGCATTTTTCCTTATAAAATCAAACAATTCCGGATAATTATCCAAATAATAATACATTTGAGGACATACAAAATTGGGGTTAAACTTACGAAGTATTTCTAACTGTATTTCCTTCGTCATCTGAAAAGACAACACCGGCATGGCATAAGTATGTCTTGTCAGGAAATCATCTATTCGTTCACACACTTCTTTGTCTGCTTTGTATTGTTCTTTCCATGTGTTAATATCTATTCTCTTACCCAAATGAATCCTTCCAACTATCATTTTTATTGGAGAACTGACATACATATATGCCATTATTTCTTCATTTGGAAATGTTCTTCTATACTCAAATATCTTGCTACCATCCATAATTTTATTGTACCATCTTGGTTTGAAGCTCAATAACATTGTTCGCATTGCAATTTACTTCCTTACAAATAATTAGAGAATTGTCTATCCAGCAACATTATACCTATTCCATGTATCCAATAATCAGGACTTGTATTAGCAATTTACTTAAAACAGCATTTCCATTCATCGAAATAAAGACAAAATTCCAAAATAATTTTACCACAATTAACCCAACTTCTCTACAACAATTTTCTTTCTTCTTTGTGAATTCTCCCATCACCTTCCTCTCCCAACATCCTTAACTTTCTCCTCAATCCATTCCAAAAACCTCTCCAGCAGATTCATCCCGCCAATCACAAACTGCTTCATAAATTCATACGCCTTTTCCAGCTTATCCTTCAGGCTTCGGTTCTCCTCCCGGAGCATCTGATTCTGATACCTCAGTTCTATCACCTGCTCCTTCAGATAATCATCGCCACCGACCACTCCCAGAAGTTCCTTCTTAAGCCTTTCCGCCTCCTCCAGTTTCATCTGTGCCTGCTCCGTCTGCCATTTTGCGGTGTCTGATATCATCATCCACTTGTCAGCCTCCTTTTGATCCTCCTCTATTTCTTTCTGTTTATCGGTAAGCTTGTCCACATTTTCAGAATACTCTAACTGCAATTCTGAATTCTTCAATCGCAAATCCGTTCCCTCTGACTGCAATTTCTGAGTTTCAGCCTTGATATAATCCAGCATCTTTTGAGCCTCGGACTGTTCTATTCTCATACTGACACGCTTACTCTCTATTTCCTTGTCCAGAGATTCAATTCTTTCCTCTTTCAATTCAAGAACAACCTGTGCACCCTCCAATTCTTCCTCAAGAGCAGTCACTTCCTTTGCTCGCTCCTGCTTCTTATAATCCAATACGGATAAATGCTGATTGTGCGTGTTTTTCTTCTTCCAGTCAATCCCATACCAGTGCATAATAAGGGCAATATCATCCTTCTCTGCCTCTGCCCACTGCTTCCATTCGGTATTCCCTTTTCCCTCACTTGCAAATTCTCTGGTAGCAAGTGCTGCCTTAAGACTCGTCTTAGTTTCCAGCCCTCTCTTACAGCCGGATACCCATGGAACAAAATTCAAATGCAAATGCGGTGTTTCCTCATCCAGATGAATATAAGCACCTACCACATATAACTGCGGATTACGAAGCTGGAACATTTTTACATAATCCTTCAACACCCACGTTGCAACCTCAGCAACCGAACTCCCCACCCCGGTGTCATCCTTATTACCAATCTGAACAATTACCTCATAAAATAATTTTTCCTGCTTACTCCGGGATATCTTTTCATAATAGCTTTTAATCTGCCTGTCCTTGCGTTTCTGCTTTGCATTGTATTTGTCCAATGCCTTGTCAAACAATTTATAATAGACCAGCTTGATATCCTCGTGGATAAGTGTAATATTATTCTTGGTGCGGCTGGCATCCACATTGTCGGCAATAAAACTTCTTGTGTTGTGTCCGATGGAACCCTTCCCATTCATAAAACTGATTGTTCTTTCCATTATCAAAATCCTCCTCTTTCGTTATGTATGTAAGCATTTTTTCTTATCCGTAACGAGTGCCGGATACGGCACGAGACAGCAAATTTCTTAGGGAAGGTTTTGTTACTTTTGTCAAAAGTAACGCAAAAGCACTTTTGACAGCTTCGCCATCAAAAATGCAAAACCCAAAAGAATGTCAAGCCATTCTTACGGGTTTTGCACTCCTCGCCGGAGTGGCTGTACGGCTCTGCGAGCCGGATAAAGCTCCCTTGTGGAAGCTTACAAGCCGCAGATATGCGGCATATCCTTTACCATACACATCTCTTAATGAAAACTGTTCACCACATCATGCAGCACTACCTCCTCTGCTATCATTCTTGCCTGTGTTCGTAACCGATACATTTCCACAAAAGAGTTTGCCTGTTTCGGCTTATGTTCGCTCATCCATTCCTTTTCAATATCCTCCATTATACGGAAACTGATTGTCGGATATTTGTGTGTGCCGCTCATTCCTCTGTGCCCTCCTTAAATTCTTCATCCAGCAATTTTGCCATTTGTGTCTGTTCCGTCGGGAACATATGAGCATAGCGATAAGTAATATCCACGCTTTCATGCCCCACCCTGTTTCCGATTGATACCGCCGAAAATCCCATGCTGATAAGCAGTGATACATGAGAATATCGCAAATCGTGGATTCTAATGCGTTTCACTCCCGCTTTTTCCGCCCCTCTTGTCATTTCATGGTGCAGAAAGCTTTTTGTCAGATGAAAGATACGGTCAGTGGGAAGAATCCCGTATAATCTGCCGATATAATCTTTCAGTTCTTCACATAAGAAATCCGGCATACTTACATTTCGTTTGCTTTTCTGAGTTTTCGGGTCTGTAATTACATCTTTACCCTCCAATCGCTGATAAGATTTTGTTATCCGAATGACTTTGTTATCAAAATCAATATCCTGCGACGTGAGAGCTAACAGTTCGCCCACTCGTAAACCGCACCAGTACAATATCTGAAACGCATGATAGGAATATGGTTTGTCCTTTACCGCTTCAATGAATTTCAGATATTCCTCTTTTGTCCAGAACAACATTTCCCCCGCTTTTCCCTTTCCCAGCGGCCCCGCCTTTACAACAGGATTGCTTTTCAGTTCATAGAACCGTACCGCATGATTAAACAGTGCACTCAATTCTGATTGCAGAGTTTTCAAATAAGTCGGAGCATAGGGCTTTCCTTTTTCATCACGATAGGAAATCTGTTCATTCTGCCACTGGATAATATCTTTCGGACGAATATCACGCATTTTCTTATCCTTGAAATAGGGCAGCAGCTTTGTCCTCAAGATATGCTCTTTCGTCAGCCAGGTATTGTGTTTCAGTTTCGGCTTCATATCTCTTGTGTATGCCTGAACAAATTCCTCAAAAGTCATATCCAAGTCAGCCGCTTCTTTCATACGGAAATGCCGTTCCCACTCTGTTGCTTCCCGTTTGGTCTTAAATCCCCTCTTAACTTTCCGGCAATTCTTACCAGTCCAGTCATAATAGTGAAAGGACACATACCATGTTCCCCGCTGTTCGTCTTTGTACGCCGCCATAATCTCACTCCTTTCCTAATTCGCCTGTGCCATGCCATAAAATTTTTCTTCATAGTATTTTCTGCTCACTCGTCCGGCGATTGTGATAAAACCTTTTGCTTCCAGTTCTTCGTTCATCTGCCGCACCAGCTTATAAGCAAATGGTTTGGAAATGCCTAAGTCCTGTGCCACTTCTCCGGCTGTTACAAATAAATCATTTTTCAAATACACGTCCTCCTTTTGGATTTTTAACTTTTTTGTTAAGTTCTGTATTTTTAGTATACTTAACATTTCTGCTATTGTCAATAGCTTTTTTGTTAAGTTTATCTTTTTTATTAAATTTAGCATTTCTGATAAGTTTTTGTTGCCGTATTATTTTAGGTATGCTACAATATAGGAAACGGGATAACTATTTTCACAGGAGGGCTTTATGGAATACACGATACGAGAAATGACGGTAATGAAATATCCTCTATTGAATGAATTTCTATACGAAGCTATTTTTATTCCAGACGGTATAAAGCCGCCACCGAAAAATATTATCGCTTCTCCCGAATTACAAATTTATGTTGACCGCTTCGGGGCATCAAAAGCTGATTTCGCATTAGTCGCAGAAGTTGAACAAAAAATCGTTGGTGCTGTCTGGGTACGCATTATACACGATTACGGACATATTGATGATGAAACGCCCTCTCTTGCCATCTCTCTATACAAAGAATACCGGGGACAGGGGATAGGAACCGATATGATGAAAGAAATGCTATCTTTGTTGAAAACACATGGTTATAAACGTGTTTCACTTTCTGTTCAAAAGGCTAATTATGAGGCTGAAATGTATCGAAAAATCGGTTTTGATATTGTACGGGAAAACGAAGAAGAATGGATTATGGTGTGTAATTTGTAAAGTTTAAGGAAAGGACACAAAATTATGATACTGGGAGAGCGAATTAAGAGAATCCGCACATTTCGGGGATTAACACAACGAGAACTAGGATTGAAGCTGGGATATGAGGAGCGCAACGCTGATGTTCGTGTGGCACAATATGAATCCGGCTATCGTGTTCCCAAAAAAGATACTCTCATGGAAATTGCCAGGATTTTGAATGTCAACTATATCAATTTTATTATAGAAGCTCCCGGCTGCGCTGAGGACATTATGCAGACTTTTTTCTGGCTTGACGAGGACAACCGCAATACCTTTCATCTGTTTCAGCTTGTCCGCAATCCCGGCAAGTGCAACGTTTCTGATGATAAGTCTGTTCGCTATAATGATAGTGACGAATGGCCTGCTCATGCTCCTGTCGGTATGTGGATTGATTACGATCTGGTAAATGAATTTCTGCGTGAATGGTGTTTGCGGAAAGAACAGCTAAAAAGCGGAGAGATTTCAGAGGACGAATATTTTGAATGGAAAATCAACTGGCCTGCTACCAGTAGTAATGTCGATGAAAAAGGAAATGACAAGAAAAATAATAGCTATCAGTGGAGAAGCACATAGTTTTTCCTCTGAAGTTGCATATAATATAATAATAAAAGAATGGAGTGATTATATGAAAAAAACTACTGCTAAAATTATTCAAATCAGTGATATTATTCAATGGAATGAAAAAAATGAAATTGAGTTATCCCCAAAATATCAGCGAAATAGTGTATGGAACGAAAAGGCTAAAGCATACTTAATTGATACTATAATTCGTGGTTTACCTATTCCCCCTATCTTTCTTCGACAAAAGACAGATATTACTACAAAATCAACAACTCGTGAAATTATTGATGGTCAGCAACGAATCAGGGCAATCTTAGAATTTATTGTAAATGAAAGTTTTTCTATCAAAAAAGCTCATAATAAAATGTACGGCGGAAAAAAATATTCCGAATTAGACGAAGATGCTCAAGAAGCTATGCTAGAATACGAAATACTAGCAGAGGTTGTTACGGAAAAAGATGAAAGTTGTATTTACGATATGTTTGCACGTTTAAATTCTAATAATTATGTGCTAAACCGACAAGAGATTAGAAATTCAAAATATTGGGGAGATTTTAAAGTCTTTATATACCGTCTTGCATCTCAATACAGAGATTTTTTCTTAGATAATAAATTATTAAGCGATAATGATTGTGCTCGAATGCGCGATGCTGAACTAATTACTTCCATGATTATCGTTCTAAAAGAGGGAATTGTAAGTGAATCCCCTACTTTTGTTGACAGTATATATGCAAAATACGATAAGGACTTTGATGATATAGATATTATTGAAAATCAATTTAACTCCGTAATGGAAATTTTATTAAGTATCTATCAGTATTTAAACGGTAATCTAGGATGTTTTGAAAACAAAAATTACTTTTTCACACTTTATTGTACTATTTTAAATCAAATGTATGGAATTGTTTCTTTGGATTTACCAAGATTTACAGTATTTAACCAGACATCTATCAAAGGAAATCTACCACTTTTAATAGATACCCTAATTCAATTTATACATGATTATGATAGTAATATTGCAGACAAAGACAATACTCATGGATTATATTATGAGTTTTCAGAATTTGCGAAACATCACAAGCAAAGAACCACTAGTAAAGCAGAAAGATTAAACCGCATTACCTTCTTGAATTCAAATGTAGGAAGTATAATCGATGACAACAACTGAAATTAGAAATACTATTACAACATGGAGTAACTGGGCTAGTGATCCTCATATACAACGATATGATATAGCCTTATTAAAAATATGGATACAATTTGAACGATTTATATCGGAGTTGATAATCACTTATTCTACAGGGCACTCCTCTGAAAAAGGCTATCTGCCAACACTAAAAATACAATTTCAAGATGAAGAGCAATTCAACGCATTCATGAGAGAAGGCAACAAAAAGTATGTTGAATATTTATCTAAAATAGAAAAACTTTCAAAACATATTTTTGTCAATGACCCCTTTGATGTTATTTTTCTTGATGTAACCAATAAAAATGCCTATGAGCAATTAAAAGCATTACGCAATTATATTGCACACGAAAGCGGCGAAGCAAAATCAAAATTAATTAATTTATGTTTTAGTGGGAATACAAATAATTTTTTAGAGCCTAACGACTTTTTAATCACAAGAGAACAGTCAACAAGAAACACCTACTATACATACTATATCACTATCATTCAAAATATTGTAGATTTATTAGTTGACCCACCTGCGTAATTCAGGTATCAAACAGGTATCACGTCCCACACAAAGAGCCGGAAAGTCCGCTATCTAAGCGGCTTCCCGGCTCCCTGTCTATTATTCAAACTCTTCCCAAAGGAAGTATCATCAAATCAAAAATGCTGATTTTATGCGGCATTCCACCGCATCTGTTTCATCTAATGTTACTCTTTTCATATCGTTTTCAAAAACTTTAGTAGCAAATTAGTTGCAATAATTCAATATTGCTTCTACGAAATCAATGGCAGATATAATCTACTTTTACTACTAAAAACGAATAATCAAATGTGGCTTGCGGGTGCTTAACTGTGCCTGCTGCCGCACCCACTATGAAAGGAGCTTTTCTATGAGCAATCAACACAAACATCCAACTATAAGTTTTAGAATCAGCGATGCTGAACGCAAGCAAATCGAAGCCCGTATCCTTGCCAGCGGCATGATGAAGAAAGATTACTTTGTCCGTTCATGCATCTATAACCACATCTGCGTTGTCGGCAAGAAAGAAACCATATATCCTCTGGTACAGACTGTGAATGCATTGTATCTACAGATACTTGATATGCAAAAAGCATTTACATCATCAGACCGAAATATTGATACACTTCCTTCTTCCGATGATATTAAGGAATTACATACCGAATACACCAATATGCTTACAGCTATCATTGACCTGCTGGATGGTGCAAAGTATCTGTGGGAAGGAGACCGCAATGAACAACAATCTTAATTTCCTGTTCGGTATGTATGATTCTGCTACCGACTCCATCATTGTCAATATTAGTGAGAATTCCGTTCTTGTTATCTGTTGTAAGGAATGTAATTCTTCCGTTATCTTTGAAGAACCGAATGATATTGTATATCTGTACTGGTTGGCAAAAGACTCACCTCTTACATATGCCAAGCTCGCACTGAAAGCAAATGGTCTGCAGGATTATGTGGATGGGATGAGTGAGTTGAATTAAACAATCTCATATGGCTGTACAAATAATTAAATTGTGCAGCCACATATACACTAATTTACCATGCCCAAAGAATCTTTTTATCATCTATATTTAACATATCATCATGCTCAAATCTAAATATCTCTCTATCTTCATTGACATAAGCTACTTTTAAAGATTTTTCAAAATCTTGTTCTTCAATTCTACTATACGAAAATCCTATTCTGCAAAAACCATACTCAGTTCCCCTAGATAAATTAACTTTTACATCTACACTGCAATCTCTATCCCACCTTATCCAATTTTCACCATTCTTAGGATAATACACTCTGATTGTGTCCTTTGCCATTTGATCATTATACAATAAAAAATATTCCCGATACAATCGTTCTCTATCATTTACAATTCTTACAATTTTATCACCTACTATTTGATTCCTTATATCATGATAATCCTCATTGTTTAATTCAAACCAATTATCTAAGATTGCCATTCCCAATGATATTGCAAGTTTTTTTTCGTCATTAAATGCACATCGTTCAACAGCTATCGTAAGAATAAAACTTCTATACAAGTCGTTTAATGATTTATTTCCCATAATCCATACAAAATGTCTTTGTATCGCAGGAGATTTTATAATATAATCAGCAAACGAATCATCCACTCCTTCCGTTGCTTCACAAGCTTTCTTTATAGCCTTTTTCCATAACTCATTATTCTTTAAGACTTCAAACGAGCTACATATGTACTCCGTCACCAAACTTGTAACTTTTTCACTTATCTTGTCATCTATTTTCTTCACATGAATCACCTCTTTTTTACAATCCCATAAATGAAATCATGTCCTCAAAACCTTTTTCAATATGCTCCGATAATGTAAGTCCCTTATTATCTCTTATAAATTCCAAGAACTCTGGCATATCTAACAATATTTTTTGTACAATTTGTTTTTCTTTAATCTGTAAAATTGCATGCATCGGATCTCCTATTTCCTCTATCTCAATTTCCAATTCTTTATCAACAGAACTCCAATATTTACTATATTTTGCCTGTCCTAACGCAGAGTAGACATCCGCACTAATACCTTCTTGGGGAATATTTTTATAATATTTTGCATCATCGTCTCCCAATACAATAAAAAGTAGCTTTTTTGAAAAGTAACTATCTTTTACAACTTCCAACATTTCAAACATACAATTCCTAGATTTCAAATAATTATCACTTATTATTGTTATTACATAATCGTGTTTCTCGATTGACTGCATAAATCGCTTAAAACTTTCATGATACTCAACATCTCTAATATCCCTTGAAATCTTTGCCTTATCACAAATATAAGGTGCAATGTTCTCTTCTAAACAATCCGCAATATCCATATCTTTTTGGCAATATGACAAAAAAATAGTTACCACTTTATTTTCTTGATTTTCAGCTACATCTTCACAATCTATAAAACAAAGCTCTATATAGGTTCTGATTGCTACTACAAATGGCTCTATTGATTTTCTCACAAATGCTTCAATATTATCTGAGAATTTATTACTTCCTGTATATCCCATACACAATCCTATAAGACTTTTAGGTCCATCAAGTATATATTGCAACAGTTGATATCCATAACTAACCAATTCTTCTTGTTTCGCTGGAAGCATAAGCACATTTCTCCATCCTTTATCTGCAAAAATTTGTTCAAAATCATACTCTTGTGTTTTGCATTCATTTATATAATTCCTAATAATTTCTGTTTCAGATATAAAATCAAAAAATTGTTGAATACAATACATTTCTTCTTGTGAATTCATTTTTAACATTTGAGAAGACAAAGTTCTATATTGTAAAGATATTTTCTGTATTTCTTTTCTGTTCATTATTCCATCCTCCCGCATACAGGACAATATGTTCCCGTTTCTTTATCCATGTTCGTAACTTTTATATCAATGTTACAACATTTCTTTGCACACTTTGTATAATCATCAGATGGTGTGTACAACTCCTTCTCATGTTCTCTTTTAGGACTTTTCATAGACATTTTAACAAATCCACTTTTATTGATCTTTTTAATACACTTACCCACTGTCCGTTCTAACTCATCAAGCATATAATTCATCGCCATCTGCTGTGCTTTTTCCAAAACTTCTGGCACAAAAAATGTATTTATTTTATTAGGTAAACCACATATCGGACAAAAGAAATTTATATTATCATCACTCTCATATACATCTTGATGTAACATGAATCTATTTTTACAGAAATCACATTCCAGCTCTATAAAATTTTCTTTGTCTAGTGGAACTGATATCTCCATCAGGGTGTTTCCCATATTTGCCTCCATTTCTGTCGATAGAATCTATCATAATACCTCTTTCATAAGTCTCAAGTCAGTCTCAAAATTTCATCCACAAAATGAGACTGAGTGAGACTATCTTGAGACTGAGTTTTTCTTACAAATTGAAAAATCATTGATTTTACTGCATTTCTTCGATTTATCCTAGTCTCATCCAGTATCAAATCTCATGAGACTTTGGTGAGACTATCTTGAGACTTGGTGAGACTAAGTGGGTTACAAAGTCCATGTTGATGTCTTTTTATCATACATCGCACCCGTAACTTTTTTAATTTTTGCATAATCCCTGAATACCGTTGCTCTTGATATGTCAAGTTCTGCCATTACCTGCTCAACAGACAAATGAAGATTTTCGCATATCATATTGTAAATCTTTTGTTCTCTTTCAGATAATATTTTCTGCTCCCGTGCTTCATCTGCTGCCATTTTATCCAGCGGAATGGTTATTCTAAATACATCATCCTCAATTAATTCAGGTTTTCCACCATCTGAATAAATCGGTGTATACTTGTACAAGTTTCTCACGCCTGAGCCAATCGTATCTGTTCTACCAATGTTAGCAAAAAACTGCTGAATTAACGGATTTTTCGGATATGGTGTGAATTCATCACTCATAATATTTCCGTGTCGTCTTGGAATACACCAGTTTTCTGTTTTTAGCCAATCTTTTTCAATAATTACCTTTGCCGGAAATGCACTAGAATAATCTCTATGAACAAGTATATTGCCTATAACTTCTCTGGCAATAATTCCTCTGATACTTGTATTTACATTATCAATCAGGCAGAACTTATCTGATGTGTGTTTTGCCACAAATTCCATCAAAAGGTCATATGCTTCTATCAGATTTGTTGTTACCTGTAATCTGTCATCATATCTATCCACATTTTCAACTCTGTAAATTGCATCCGTAATATATCCCGGACAGCAGGAACGAATCACTTCATCTTTTCCAAACAATAGTACGCCTGCCAGATTATATCCCTGAATACCTGATGAAAAATCTTTTTCCCACAAACCTGCACTTGTAAGTATCTCTTCATCAGACATTGTAAGCCACTGATGATCCGGATTTTTACTTTTTGCAAGATTACGCACCTTGTCCATTAAGTCAAGACGCAGATCATCCTTGGTTACATATGGGAAAATCTTATGTTCCGCATATGTAGTGCTCTTTCTGTTGTACATATTCTGTAACTGAATCGGTGAATCAGTAATATCCATATCACCATCTTCATTTCGGTCATATATTCTGTTTCCACACTTTTCCACAGTCGCTGTCGGCGGCACATATACCCATAATAATATCTTTCCTTCATATTCAAAATCCTCAATTGAAAGATATAATGTTGGCGACATTTTATCCGGATTATTTAGCTGATTCACAAAATTTCTCTTCATATCCTTAACCATATTTTGCTTAACACCTATTGGAGTACCATCATCCTCTGCCCCCATAATAATATATCCACCATATCGATTGGAAAAGGAACACACCGTTTCATATACATCCTCCTGGATGCCATACTGACAGGATTTGTATTCTACTGTTATCTTTTCATCTTTTGAAAGCAAATTTCTCATAAATTCACTTGTCATTATATCACCTTCCAAATTAACATTTTAGCTTGCACTTTCGATCTCAAATATCATTTTCCATAAGACTTATAAAAAGACCTTTATAATTATCATAATCCTTCTGATTTAGTAATTGATATTTATCATTTGTAATTTCTATTATCTGTTCAATATTAGCTTCTTTAAATTGATTTCTGTCAAATCCCAAATTCGATATTATCAACTGCGTATCGGTATCAACACTCTCAAACAAATATTTTAACAACTCTATTCTTTTCTCATTGTCTGTTTCCACATTATTCGGACTATCAAATACTATAGGAAATAAAATCGCATTTGGATTAAACTCCTTCTTTATCCTCAGCAAGTTCATGTACCAAATAATTGTCGCAATCGGCTTATTGCTTCCACCTGCTGAAATATTTGATTTTATATCCATTAATTTTTTATCAGAGATCTCCTTCAGTCCAAATCTTTGTTTATCTCTGGTCATCAACTCATAGTATCTCTGGTTAACTTGTTTCTTTGAGTCATCAAATTTTTTTCTTCTCCTTTTTTCTTTTTTCAGTTCATCTTCATATGCATTTTCTGTTGAAACCAGTTCTCCTATTTCTTTAATCAAAGAATCTCTCATTTCCATATATCCTTTATATTTTAAAACATCACTGATTTCTTCATTATAAGCTGTAAGTTTTTTTTCGTAATCATTTATCTGTTCCAATTGCTTCTGGTATTTCTTTTCTTCCAATTCGATTTTATGCTCTATGTCCGTTAATTCTTCTTCAAGACCCGCCTTTAAAAACAGAGCATCCTCTATTGAATTATAGTTATATATACGCATATCAAGATTATCCTCAATCTCTGATTGACAATATGGACATTTATGTTTAATTATTGACTTAACATCATCCTCTATCTCTTTGCTATAAGTTAATATTTCATCTATACTACTTAAAACATCTTCTTTTGCATTTCGATATTTTATGAGTCTTTTCTTACATTCACTTAATCCTGATACATAACGGGTATACTCCGCTTTATTAAGCTTTAACTCCTGCTCCAATGCCTGAAGACTAGTAGAATAGTCGGCATTTTTTACATCTATATTTATTCTTTGAACCATATTCTGATTCAATTCAATTTTCTTGCGAACTTCTTTCATATTACTTTCAATTATTTCAATTGACTTTACAAGCAAATAATATTCTTCATTATATACACCAAAATGATAATATAATACCTTATCTTTGTAGTCAGAATATTGTTGTAATGATGCAAATGATAAAAACTTACTTCCATCCATACCATCTTGATCAATGAAGTTCAATAAGTAATTGTATGCTGGTGGTGTAACTTCTATTTCCCCGGAAAATTTATTTGGTAACATTACTTTAAAATCAAAAAAAACACCCAAAAACTCAGCCAATTCTGCTCTGCTATTTGTTCTAAACAACAGATGTAAATTATCTTTACGATATATCTTAAACAATCGCTGATATCTTAATATATAATATTCTTTTGTATCAACAGAAAAATCCAAAATACTTACCTTGTCATTGATATTCCATTTGTCCTCAAATATACAATCAGCACCAAGCGTATGGTATATGCTTTTCATAATTACAGATTTTCCACGTTTTGTTCCATTATCTTTACTTGACGTAATTACATTTATTCCGTCAGCAAAAGAAACATACTTCGCCTTTTTTTCTTTTATTGAAAATAGGTACAGTCCATTAACCACTAACTTATGCATAATACCCCTCCCTTACTCGTACAATTACCATTATGTATAATGAATGCCTTTCTTGAAATGTATATTCGACAGGAAATTCCTTTTTATAAACATTATCCAAAAGCAATATACTATCAACAATTTCTCCATCAAACAATTCTAAATTACCAAGTATATATTTCACTATACTCTGTTCTATTTTTATTAATACTTTATTGGTTCTCAATTCCTTTGTAACAGCAACCAACGCTGCATTCATTTTTGTACAAACAGAAAATTCAGGATAGATTTCTTTAATTTCTTGCTTTACAATCTGAATTGATTCATCAGAAATATCTATATGCTTTTCCAGTATCTTTTGAAGTTCATTCCTCGATATTCCCTTTTTCAAAATAACTTCATCATAATTTATACATCTTTGTTCATAACAAGCTTTCATTTCAATAGTGTCGGTCATAGTTTGAAACAAAACTTTTGCTCTTTTAGGTTCTTCCCCATACACATCAACAAAAAAATTTATTGTTTTTCCTAATAAACTATCATGAGGATTAAATAAATCCATTGAAGTATATAAATAGTAACAATCTGACAAGTCTACTGTTTGGACATTACATTCTTTAATCAGATATTCAGCAATTTTTCTTTTTGACACCTCGTCTATTTTATCAAAAGAAATTTCTCTATCTGTAGAATGCGTAACATTGTCAGATGTCTTTAATGGTACATTTACAACAATAGCCAATTTACTTACAATTCCATCCTCACTATCATCTGCTGTTTTTATTGCATATAATTTACCCAATATGGATTTGCCGCTCTTATCTGGTTTTGCAATTTTAGTTATAGAATATGGTTTTGCCGCATTGTTTGTTTTTATTTGAAAAAATTCTATTTTTCCATCCAGGTGAGCCTCAATATCGCACACATAGTCAAATACCATAAAAAAATCCTGATTCGTTTTATATAATTCAAACATCTTTTCAAGTCCCCACAACATTTCGTTGCGAAAACGATTTTTTGACATAGAGCCTGATAAATCATACGGTAATTTTAAATAACTATCCTCTAGCATCGGTACCTCCCTGAATTAATCCTTCAACACAATTTTTCCTTTTAAAATGTTGCTTGCATTTGTGACAAAAAATCCCTCTCAAACTTCATTTTGTGAGCAAGAGTAATTTTCTATATTGTCCAAACATAAGATTCACCATATAAAACCAACTAGCCTACAACATCTCCTCCAACGGTCTCCACCGCTCATCAGACATATCATCTACAAATTCCGTATTATTGATATACAGCTCATCATCAATATCCCGCACAAATCCCCAGTGCATGTTATATTTTTTTGCATACTCTTTAAATGCATTAAATTTGTTACCTATCTGTAAATCTATATTTTTACTGTGACCGGAAGCTTCTCCTCCCTTTGTTTCGATAATCCAATCTGTACCATCTTTCAAGTGAATAATGTAATCCGGATAAAATAGCCATTGCTTTAAAAAAGCATCCGTATACACGATAGAAAGATATTGCTGACCAGTATCACCGTTTTTATAAACCCATTCTACTGAATCATTTTTCTCACAGTAACGCTCGAATAATCTTTCCGGATGACTTCTTGTCTTATCCGTAATAAATTCATTCGTGTACTCTTTGTATGCATTCATACGCAGTAATTGACGATTCTTTACTTCACTAAACTTATATATTTCCATTTCCGGAATGTGGAACTCGGAAGTTTTTGGATGAAGTGTAAAAGACATCTGTTTACCACCCATTTGAGCTGTTACATTCTTAAAGTCCATCTTAAGCTGCTTTACATTATTAATGACAAATGCATAAAAATCCGAGTTTTCTAATTCGATGAACTTATACTTTCTCTTTTTCCCTTTACAAAACATTCTTCTTAGAATATTCTTTACCTTCTGAGATTGCATACCAGTAACCTTTTTAATCTCATCAACAGAGTGTAACAGGTAAATACCATGTGTATGTGTATTCACGGTTGTCTTAATTTTGATTTTGTCATCAGAATCACTTCGTGCAAGATCTTCTGTTGTTCTAAATATTCCCTGAAGAATTTTATTATCAATTTCATGGCTAAAGTTGTAACCACCCGCTTCAAGATTTTCCTGATTTACCTTCTTATCAGAACCCAAATGATACTTTTCCTTGAAATAAGCATATACCTTTTCTAACGTTTCACGTTCTCCAAGACCATCGAAATCCAAATCTCGCATTTCCTTGGTGAGAGTAAAGTCTTTTGCTTCATCCCGAAGGAACAACCTACGTACCTGATATGCTTTATCAAGTGCAGACAACAATCCCATCTTGTATTGCGTATCTAATGTATAGATATAACAATAATCCAGAATATTAAGCCCATAATGTTTGCCTTCCGGCATTCGACGGATTCTACCTATCGTTTGAATCTGAAAGTCCTCACTACCTCCTTCTCGTAATTTCACGAGAATCTTTGCTCTTGGACAATCCCATCCAGTAGATATTGCCTGCTTCATTAACAGAAATGCAGGTGAACCATCCAACTTAGTCAAATCATCACTGACAATCTTTTCATCACTCATCCAGATATTGACCATACCATTATCGTAGGTATATCCCATGCTAGCCAGCTTTTCTTCCACTGCTTTAATTGTTTCCGGCTGTCCCATAGGAAACTGTATCAATACAAGCGGTCTTACATTGACTTCTAATCGATTATATGCCTCCGCAATCTCTTTTCGTTTATCGTCCGCCAAATCTAGTAAATACTCATAATCATTCAAGATTTCTTTTCGCTCATCCACACCCTCATTGACATAAATTGCTCTGGTTATCAAACCTGCAGCAATAACATCTTCTTCACTAATTTCATAGTATTCCTGATGCGGGACTTTATTTGCGGTAGCAGAAACACGAATAATGTTCTTAGCAGCAAATGCACTGATTACATCATCTGCCTTTTTCGTATTATTCAGGTGTTCTTCATCGATAATCACTACAAATTCCGTTCCATCTTTGTGGGCTTCTGCAATCTTTTCAAAAAGATTAGACCTTTCGCTATCCTTTAATGCAGTATTTCCTTTTTTCGTAACAAGCTCCCAGTTGATAAAAGTAACACTTCCCGGTTCAAATCCTACCATCATAGAATACATAAGATTTCTTGTATCTATATGTGGTGCCAACTGTTCCATTCTCTCTTTGCTCTGTTCCTCAAGATTTCCTTTTCCCGGACACAACCATACAAAGGCTGTATTTTTGCTTGTGTTTTTAAGGAACTCATCTACATATTTGATAAGAATGATTGTTTTTCCCGCACCGGTTGGTGCCTTCACGGTAATAACCTGTTTACTGCTGGTTTCAACAGTTTTATCTATCAGGTATTCCACGCATTGCGTCTGAAACTCATAATCTTTTATTTTTCCTACCATAATTCTCCTACCTCTCTTAACTCAAAGTCAAAGTAGCAATCCGGAATAATCTTTGTATTTATATTCTGCAATAACTTCTCTTGGGATGTCGACAATAATACATCCTGATTGATAAATACCACTTCGATATCCTTGAATTCATCAAAATGTTTTTCAAATTCATCCATCTCATCGTCATCCATAATCATAATATACTTTTGATTATCAACTTTGACTCCATACTGTAACTGAATCATTTCCTTCGTATGTTCCAAAAGGTCATCATATATTTCTTCGCTCTCCTTATCTACGAAATCTGTTTTGTAATATTTCAGATTGGCTGGTAATCCTTCTGAATATTGACTACCGTCTGCACATTTTCCTGTTATGACTGTCTTCAAACGCTGGTAGGTAACTCCTTCACAAATATTATTTTCATTATTTGTACATAAAATGAAGTGTCGATTTCCACCATCTTCCATATTTTTTTCTAAAACAGCCTGTCCAGTCGTACCACTACCTGCAAAAAAATCAAGTATTAATGCCTTTTTATTTTTTTCACATGACAACAAAAATCCCATCAAACCTACTGGCTTGGAATATTGAAAAACTGTTTTACCATTAAACATTTTTTTAATATCTGCGGCAGCATTGGCATTCAAAATTGTAGTTATTAAATTTTTGTAGGGTGCTGATTTTTCGATAGGTCTATTTTCGTTATCCACATTTAAATATATCTTATATCTTACAGCCCAACCATTTTCTTTCTTACTTGATGGAGTTATGTCAATAAATCCATTCCTTATACCCCATTCTACTTTTTCTTTACTCCATTTCCATGTCCAGCCATCATTTTCAAAGTTCTTTCGTCCATTTGGATATATATCATCACCATTAGGCGACTTTATACTATAATTAAGTGTATCGCTATATCTAACACTTCCTCTATCTAACGAATCATAATAAAATGGTCCTCTCTCATTAAAGTATTCATCCTTGTACCTATATCTTTTAGCATCAAATGCTTCATAATTTTTATCAAAAACAGAATCCATTACGGCATAATCTTTTACATATACTAAAATGTATTCCGTTATTGTTGCAATTCCTTTAGCATCAGATGCTCCAGTCTTTTTTTGCCATATCAAATTAGTAACAAAGCATTGCTCTCCAAATATTTCATCGCAAATCATTTTTAGCGGATAAAGTTCATTATCATCAATACTTATAAATATAATTCCCTCTGATGATAATAACTTATGAGCCACCTTTAATCTGGACCACATAAATGATAACCACTTACTATTCTTGTATGAATCTAATTTATCAACAAATGTATCATCATACTTAAAGTCTTTGTTTCCCGTATTATATGGTGGATCAATATATATTACATCTATCTTTCCCTTATGCGTCTTCTCTAGTAATTTCAAAGAATGCAGATTATCTCCCTCCAAAAGGAAATTGTACTGTTCACTTTCCGAAGCACCTACAATTTCTTTTGCCTCCACTTCTGTAAACACTGGAATATGTGTACGCATTTTTACATCCACTTCTTCTTCATGTTCTTCCCACACAAGTCCATATTTTTTTGATGTCAATTCATTCTCTATCTGATTAATCGCAATTAGTGATTCATCATCACTATGCTGCTCCTTCAATGTTTCCAAAAATTTCAACATTTTCTCTCTTTTTATCTGTGATAAATTTGCCATATTTTCCTCCTAAAGTGCGTATTGCTTTTTTTCTGTTTTGCTTAAACACAAATGGTTCAAATGACATTTTGAACAGTTTTCTTTATTACATTTTCGCGGCAAATTGTTGTTTCTTATGTTTGCTGCCGCATTGGTAATTTCTTTCCGAACATCATGAATTACTGTTTCTGTCACCTCTTCTTTTATTCTTTTCTCTGAGTCCAACTGATAGACCTCCATGTAATCTGCCTGTTCCCCAGTTAGCTCCTGATATCCTAACGCATATATTTTTAATTGTTCTTTATTAATTGATTCCACTACTTCCTTGTTCGCAGTTTTGAAATCAACAATCGCTATTTTACCATCCGAATTGAGTTTCTTTACTAAATCAATTCGACCATTTACCCTGACACCATCCCCCATATCTACTTCAACATCAGATTCTGCCATATAAACATTTTCCATATCATTACGGTTATGTTCCACATAGTTATTAATTGCTCTTGTAACACTCTTATACATATTTTCTTCCAGTTTCGGAGTCGCATATGGAAAGTAAAATGACTCATCTATCATTCTTTTTACATCGTCTTTGGTCAAATCTTCTCCGTTCATCGCCGCAATATGTATATTTTTCACAATTTCATGCAAAACATTTCCGTATCCAAGTGCCGGTACAATCGGCTGTTCAAATCCATAAAACATAGATAACTTGAATCGATAAGGACATTCAAAATAATCCTCTAGCAAAGAAAAGTTTAAGGAAATCGGCATGCTTTCCTGTTTCATATTTGGTAAATGCTCCGGATCATATTGTATGTTTCCATCATATTTTACTAAATAGGATGATTCCTTTGCTTCTTCCAAAAATGGAGAAATATATTTATCATGACCATTCACCGAACGTGTCAAATATAAATATTTCTTTGCCCTGGTTACCGCTACATAAAAAAGTTTTCTCTCCTCTTCGATATCCCCTTCAAATCTATCTGCATTTGTTATCCATGATTTATCAATCACATGCCAGATTCCTTTCCCTCCAACCCGCTGTGCTGGGAAGAAATTTCTATTGAGCTGTGGAATAAATACTGCTGCAAACTCCAATCCTTTGGACTGGTGTACGGTCATAATACTAACCGCATCCGGTTTTGCGTAGGAATTGGTCATATATCCTTCTGGATAATATTGTGATGCCGTATATTTTAGAAAAGAACAAAAGTTATTGAGTTTTGTTCTTGGTTTAAGCGTATAATTAATAATCTCATAATCTGCAATAACCTGACTAAATTTTCCCAAGTTATACATAATCACTTCTGTTTCATTTCTACCATCCTCTGTTAAAGAAATACGCCGAAGGAATTCATGATAAATAGCCTGTATATTAAATTCAGAATATAGCTTTATTTCTTTTACATCAATAGTTGCCAAATACTGCATTGCATCTGCTACCTCTTTTTTATCAAGAGGATAGTCTATCTGCAACCATCTTTCAAAAAGCTCCGTTGCAGGAATATCGCCATTTAAATAATCAAAAATTCCCTTTGCTGCGTTACATTCTTTTGTCTCAAATAAATCATTCACACCTTCTACAACAAATGGAATATCATATGCCTCCAATACTTCGGCAATTTTCCCGCTGACTTTTCTTTTTCGCAGCAATATTGCGATTTCTGAATAAGGAATACCTATTTCATGAAGTTTCATAATTCTCCGGGCTATAAATGTAAATTCATCTTCCATGTCCGAATATTCCTCATATGCTATGTCTCCTATGTCATATTTCGTCTTGCAACCTGAAGTCATTGTTTTGAGCAACCGCCTGTCATTATTTACTATTATTCTTCTTGCCACGTCAACGATGCCTTCCGTACTTCGATAATCCTTATCCAATACGATGTATTTTTTTATATTGTACCTTTCCTTAAATGTAAGGATGTTTTGAGGATCACTTCCTCTAAATTGATAAATTGTCTGGTCATCATCACCAACAACACAGATATTCGCACCAAATCCCTTTAATATTTCTATCAACTTTTCTTGTATAGGATTTGTGTCCTGATATTCATCAACCGTTAAATACTTCACTTTATTTTTTATAGCTTCAGCAAATTCACAGTTTGTTTCAAGTTGATTTATCATCTCTCGAAGAATCAAGGAATAATCAAATTTCTTTTCTTCATACATTTTATTGCGATATTTCTCAAAAGCAATACGAGTCTTCTCATCCCACTTATCCTGCTCAAACCAGTTTTCATTCAATACACTCATAACTGAGATAAATAAAGAAGTTTCTACATACTTCTTCAACTCCAAATCCTGCATACCACATTCTTCATAGTATCTCTCTACAAATAACTTAGTTTGTATCTCATCTAATACAGTAAACTTCTGAAACTCAGGTATGTAATCTTGCAACATTCTTATGCAAAAACCATGAATTGTTCCAACATACATATGTGCGAATCCTTTTGTATGCCCTAATACAGATTTTCCATAAGCATTAATACGACCTTTTAATTCTTCCGCCGCTTTCTTTGTAAACGTAAATGCTACTATATTCTCAGGCAATACACCCGGATTTAACTTAAGAATATTCACAATTCTTCTTGTTACAACACCGGTTTTTCCAGCTCCAGCACAGGCGATAATTTCTAAATCATCGTCTATTGTTTCAACCGCTTCTCTCTGTCTTTCTGAAAGACCTTCAAATATATCCATACAAAGTGCCCCTTTCTCAAAAAACGGATTTAAACCAAACTACATAACATATCTTATTAAACTGCTTGTCCCATAATCCGTACTCGCTACCTGTCACCCGTTGATTCTTCTTTATCCGGAACATACTCCATAATCTCGCCATAATCCGTCCCTAATGTTTTACATATTTTATCTAAAATAGGCATAGCAACATATTCATTTTTTCCAAGCTTTGTCATGGTATTAGGTGCTATTTCTGCTTTTTTTCTCAAATCCGCTCTGCTCATTTCTTTTTCGGCTAATTTTATCCACAATCGCTTATATGATACTGCCATTGCTAATCCTCCATATAAAATTTCATTCAAACAATTCTATATCACATCATACCATATATCTAATGTTTTCTCAATATTTTTTCGCACGTTCTCGCGACTTTCTATACTTCCTTCAATAGCCAATATTTCGATTTGTGAATCAATATTTTTCTATCTAATACATAACTGGAAGGGGCAGAGGAATTACCTTCCTCTGCCCCTATTCCACATCTTATCTTCTGCTTTATCTTTACCAGCATCTCTACCAACACTCTCATCATAAATTCTCTGGAATTCCTCATACATTTCGTTTCCATCCAGCTTTATCCCCAGCCTTTTCATTACATCCGAGAACAACCATATGCTTCCACTAACATCAGCAATATCAAATCCGAATATATCAGCCTTAACAGAATCACTAATATTCTCATAACCACCAAGCTCTGATATCCTCCTGACAATCCAGCCAGCTTTGTCCACAGACACTTTTTCTTCAGATTCCATAAATTCACTTTTACCTGTTACATCAGTAATATCTTCATCCATTCTTGCCGTATTTACATCAGACACATTACGAATATCTGGCATTACAGACGTATCGTTCTGATTATTGTCTGGATTCATTGCCTCAACATTCGTCTCCGGCTCAACAGCCACATCTTTCTCTGACACAGCCTCCTTTTCCATCCCCGGTATCTCAATATCCCTGTCTGCAACGATTTCTTCTTTCCCAGACACCGCATAATAAGCCGTATACAAATCTTCTTTTATAATGCCATCAGCAAGCTGTATCTGTCTCTTAATATCCTTTTTCTCCTGCTTCAGTTCATCCAGTTCTTCCTGCACTTCCACATGCCATATCTCATATTCCCGATACTGCTCTTCATTCTTAATACTGCGTTTCCGGCTTGAGCTTTCTCTGTATATCTCCTTCTGTCTGTCCTCAATCTGCTGAATCTTTTCTTTCTGCTCACCTATGAAATCCACAAGCTCCACAACACTTTTGATGTCATTATTTACAAGTAGCAGATATTCGTCCTGTAACTGATGAAACCTTTTCAAATCCTCTGTATACTTTGCTCCACCAACCTCAAAACGCTTCTGCTCTACAATCCTTAATCTGTATAGCTTTGCATAAAATTTCTTCTGATATGGTGACAGCTTCGCTCTGTGCAATCCCATGATATCCGACGAATAAAAGTAAGGCTTTGCCATCCAAGGCATATCCACATGATGCCTTAACGTCTCCTCTGAAAACATCTCGTCCAGCTTTGCCAGTTTATGATAATACTGAAATCCCGGTGCCTGCACTTCCATCCACGCATCTTTCTTGAATACATATCCCAACCGTTTCATCAGATATTTAAAATGATCCACATTCCCTGCTGCATATGCACACATCTTGGCATCACGAAGAATATTTTCTTTCATGGACATTTCTCTTTCCCACTTGTCCCTGCTGATATTCTTCGGGTTCCTACTGTACTCTGCTGGCATTATGGAAAGTCCAAGTTCATCACAATATTTATTTGTAATAGGCTGGAGATGATTCTTCCAGTTGCCTTTCGGTGAATTGTATTTCTTGCCCGTCGTCATGCTGACGCTATTCCAGATCAGATGTCCATGCATATGCTCCCTGTCAGTATGAACCGCATACACAGCCTCATAATCATCACCAAGCACATCCTTCGCAAAGTGCTCCAGCACATACATTGCCTGCTCTGCCGTCACTTCTTCTTCCGGTGAAAACGATATGATCACATGATAGCCCTGCCTTTTACCTGTTTTATGAAATATATTTTTCGTCTCTTCCATCTGCTCAAATGCTGTATCCGGCAGGCAGTTAATACCGCCCACCAATACACATTCTTCTGTCTTATCTGGATTCTGAATATATTCCAAAGCATTCTTCAGGTGTGATGCCGGATTTCTGCCTTCCGATTCCATGATATTTAGGATCTTTGTAATCGCCATACTTCCAGCACCTCCCCGAATGTTTTCTTTACATCATCCAGACTGTTCTGCAGTTTATCAATATCGCTGTAATATAACTTTCCCTGTGAATTGCCAAGCTTTACTGCCTGATTAATATTATTTGCAATACCGGCAATAACACGTATTACTCTTGCCCTGTCCTCTGGATAACTTGTATCTATGTTACCGCCTGTCCGGATTAATTCTCTTATATATGCACTTGCTGTCATTCCGGTTCGCTTAAGTGATGCTTTCAGAATATCCATATCTTTCTCCGACAGCTTCACAGATACCTTATAATCTTTCCTGTCAGACTTGTATCTTCTCTTTCCATCTGCCATGCGTCTCCCCTTTCGTAATTATCCAATACTGTATCAAACCAATCTCTTTTTATCTGTACCATTGCTTTTTTCATCCTTTCTAAAAGTTCTGCTTATAGGTTTTGCAAGATGCGGAAAAGGTCGGACCTTTTCCCGAAAAAATATAAACGCCATCAGCGTTTACATAATTTTTCGTCTTGGCAGGAGCACCTGCACCCTGTATATAATATGTGGTAGTTAATGTACCACCACAATTACTGATATGGTGGCACTTTTTGCCATCACTTTACTGTTTTAGTGGCGTTTTCCGCCACCACTTTTCCATTTTGATGGCACTTTCCGCCACCATGGCTTTTTTCTCGCTTATCTGAGTGGTGGCGCTTTTTGCCATCACTTTGCTGTTTTAGTGGCATTTTTCGCCACCACTTTTCCATTTTGATGGCACTTTTTGCCCCCACACTTTTCCGGCTCTGATTCGTGCGGGGGCGCTTTCTGCCCCCACTTTGTGGTTTTGGGGGCGCTTTTTGCCCCCATTTCCATGTTTTGACGGCGCTTTTTGCCCCCACACTAATGAAACTGCATTACCACATCCATAATAACGATTTCCTCTGCCATCATCCTGGTCTGTGTTCTTAGCTGTAACTGTTCTGTAAAGGAATTTGGATTCTTTGGCTTATGCTTTTTCAGCCACTTAGCTTCAATATCATCGAGCAGCTCATATGCTATTTCATTGACTTCATCCGCTCTCTCTTCAAGCTCGCCGAACCGCACCAGACTCTTATATCTCATTGGATATTCTTCCTTGATATATTTAATCCACATTCGCCCATACTTTCCTACATCTATATCTGCCTTCTCTGTTCCTGCGACAAGCACTGGATAAAAGATTCCATCCCTTTCTTCATATGGGATACCTAGCTTTTCAAATGTTGTCTTACTCATAATGATTACCGCCTTTCTCATCACTCTGCAGAATATCAAGCACATGCTTTAATGGAACCAGCAGTTCTTCAACATCTATACCTCTGTCTGCTTCATCTAATGTCTGTAATTCTTCCAGTATCGTATCAAGGTGTACCTGTACTTTCTTTGCCACCTTCATTCCACCAACAACCCTGATTTCATGCTTCAGCAGACATTGGATGATATAATCCTGTTTTGAAAGTCCGCTGAGTGAAACCTTCACATTCAGCTCCTGTGCTTCCTCCGGTGACATACGAAACGCTACTACAACATTTCTCCATCTGTTCTTGGCATCCAGCCTTTTCTCGCTCATAATAATCTGCTCCTTCCGATATAAAATCTATTCTTTTAATTTCTGCTTCATATATCCAGCAAAACTTGTACCCGCATTATCAGACTGCCTTGTACTTATCAATGCTTATAATCTTTTCCGCAGCCGCATCCATATCAATCATAGGTGCTGTTTCCTCTGTCTGCATGATTTCTACATCATCATCCTGTTCTTCACAATCCTCAAAGCTTGCATTGACAGCATCAAGTCTATCCGCCATTGCCACCTGCTTTGACGGAAACAGATGCGAATAACGATATGTGATATCAATGCTCTCATGACCAACCCTGTCAGCTATTGCAACTGCGGAAAACCCGAGGTCGATCAGATGTGAAATGTGCGAATGCCTTAGATCATGGATTCTGATTTTCTTCACACCGGATAATTTGCAGCCACGCTCCATCTCATGATGAAGAAAGCTCTTTGTCACCAGAAAAATCCTGTCTGTTGGTGTCTGGTCATATAACATTGCAAAATATTCCTGCATTTCTTCTACAAGGAACTTCGGCAGCTTGATTGTCCTGTTGCTCTTAGGTGTTTTTGGAGTTGTAATAACATCCTGCCCCTGCAGCCGCTGATACGATTTATTTATTCTGACTGTGTTCTTTTCAAAATCAAAATCTTCCATCGTAAGTGCAAGCAGCTCACCTAATCTCATTCCTGTCCAGTACAGCATTTCAAATGCATAAAATGAAACCGGCTTGTCAATCACCGCTTCTGAGAACTTCTTATATTCCTCAGTTGTCCAGAAAAGCATTTCCTTCTTTTCTTCCCTGCCCATATTTCCAGCCTGTCTTGCCGGATTTGATTTCAGATTATAAAACCTGCACGCATGGTTGAATATCGCACTTAAGATGTTATGCATTGTTTTCTTGTAAGTCTGGGAATAACTCTTCCCATTCTTATAACGGAATGCAACCATCTCATTCTGCCACTTGCGTACATCCCCCGGTGTAATCTCATTCATCTTAAGATTCTTAAAATATGGAAGTATCTTTGTATCAACAATGTGTTCTTTGGTAAGCCATGTGTTGAGTTTGACATAATTTTTCACATCCTCTGTATACAGCTTCCAGAACTCTCCAAATGTCATATCCAGATTATTCTCCTGCCGAATCTTATAATTTCGTTCATAATCAAGAGCTTCCCTCTTTGTTGCAAATCCTCTCTTCTTTATCTGTTTATTTTCCCCAGTCCAGTCTTTACAATAGAATTTGACAAACCAGGTGCCTGTCTTATTATCTTTATAAGCTGGCATATTCATCATCTCCTTTTCATTACACACGCAAAAGCAGGTACATAAGCTTTACTAACTTTTGCACCTGCTCCCAGCATTTTCTTTTATCAACCTGCATCACTCATACCATAAAATCGTTCTTCAAAGTATTTTCTATTTACTCTTCCACGAATTGCGATATAGCCTTTCTTTACCATTTCGTCGTTCAGTTCCCTCATAAGCTTATATGCTGCTGATTTTGAAATTCCAAGAATTTCCATGATATCTTCCACTTTTAAAAACTTTTCGTTCATGCCTTTCACCACCTTTCCTTAATAAAATTTTGTTTTGGCGTTTTCCTGTATCAGTTCTGCTAATGTCACAATCAGCCTCATTACCTGAGATAATCTCCTGTAATACCGCCCGCTCCTGCTCGAGGTACTCGGTCCACTTGGGGGAGTGTCTACATTCGCTCGCTTCACATTTAATTCTGTAAATGAATTTTATACGAAGGTCGTGGCAAATGCCTATTAGATTTCTGATACCGCTCATTCAGTTGTTTTTTCAATACTATATCGTATAGATAATTGAATTGTGATTATTCTATACCCTATGGTATCGAATTGTCAAGAACTTTTTCTAATGATTTCGTATAGAAAAACTTCCCTTTTCATTTTTTTCGTGTTATACTGTGTTCAACAGTCCATTCAAGTGACACAAAATGGAGGTAACTACACTATGACAATAGGTGAAAGAATAAAGAAAATACGAGTGTTCCGTAAAATGACAATGGATGAACTAGGCGGTGCTCTCGGCTTTGAAGGTAAAAATATGTCCGTCCGTATATCACAATACGAAACTGGTGCACGCATTCCCGGCGAAGATATGATCCTGAAACTTGCCGATGCCCTGCATTGCAATTACAAAGCTATCTCTGATTACAGCCTCGGTGCTGCGGAGGATATCATTGAAACACTTTTCTGGCTTGAAGAAAGTGCAGCTTCACTTCCGGCAAGAGGAAAAGGTATAAGATTTCCTGAGTACACTGCTCCCGGCAATCTGATTCACTTAACTGCAATGACTCCTGCAAAGCCATCTGAAACAGCCCGACCAACTTACAATGAAGATGACTATGACTGTGCAGGTGCACCTATTGCATTAACTTTTGAATATGGATTGGTAAATGATTTCCTTTCGGAATGGTGTGAAATGAAAACGAAATTAAATAGTGGAGAGATTTCTCCTAATGAATATTTTGAGTGGAAAATAACATGGCCTCAGGCGTAAATGAAACTATTCACGCACAGCTCACTTTAGTACCATTTTAGTACCACAAGACAAAAAACAAGCTCGCAAATGCCCATTTTACTAGGCTTTGCGAGCTTTTGAAAATTATTCAAACTCAATCGTTCCCGGCGGCTTACTAGTCAGGTCATAGAATACTCTAT
>OGLE01000537.1_pt1 | contig 36739 bp, 30 predicted proteins | sample 1572671 | NCBI WGS metagenome assembly OGLE01 (sample SAMEA2581923, study PRJEB24529) | metagenome | biome: Human gut stool | place: China | collected 2011 | reverse complement strand
CGCGACCCTAACCTTGGCAAGGTTATGCTCTACCAACTGAGCTATTTCCGCGTTTGCGGTTGCAAAGGTAGACATTTTCCTTAAACCAGCAAACATTCCAAAGTTTTTTTTCAGTAAAAAAATGTATGTTTTTGATGAAAAAACAAGCAGACTTTTGATTATCAACTCATTCGGTCACGATAATCTTCGTAAGAAAACTGCTTGTAAATTTCCGCATTCCCCTTTTTTGTCCACATAGCAATGGCAGGGTGATGAATTCCATTGAACATATTCGTCTTTACCATCGTATAATGAATCATGTCTTCGAACACGATCCTTTCACCAATCCGCAATTCGTGGTCAAAACTCCAGAGTCCCATATAATCGCCGCTCAGACAAGAATTCCCTCCCAAGCGATAGACATACGGCCCTTCATTTCCCATCCGGGCACCTCGTACCGCTGGCTGATAGGGCATTTCCAGGCAATCGGGCATGTGGCAGGTGAAACTGACATTCAAAATAGCGGTTCGGATTCCGCGATTCTCCACAACATCTACAACTTCAGAAGTCAGCACACCCGTCTGCCAGGTAAAGGCAGATCCCGGTTCCAAAATAATGCGCAAATGCGGGTAGCGTGCTTTCAAACCTTGCAGCAGACGAATAAGGTGCTCCACGTCGTAATCCTTGCGTGTCATCAGATGTCCTCCTCCCAGATTCAACCATTTTATCTGGGAAAACCATTTGGAGAATTTTGCTTCGACATGCGCCAATGTACGTTCCAACTCATAAGAAGAAGACTCGCAATGACAATGACAATGGAAACCTTCAATACCTTGCGGAAGTACTTCGGGTAGCTGATCGGCCATCAGTCCGAAACGAGTACCGGGAGCACACGGATTATACAGTTCGGTTTCAACCTCGGAATATTCCGGATTGATGCGGACTCCGCAGGATATTCCGCTTCCTGCAGCAACGGTCACCGGATAGAAGCGATTGAACTGCGCCAATGAATTAAAAGTTATATGGCTGCTGCAACGCATTATTTCCGGAAAATCAGCTTCGGTATAGGCAGGAGAATAGGTATGTGCCTTACTTCCAAACTCCTCCATCGCCAGACGGGCTTCATACACAGAGCTTGCTGTGGAATGCTCCACATACTCTCTGAAAACAGGAAACGAGCGCCACATGGCAAAAGACTTGAAAGCAAGGATAATCTCAACATCCGCACGGTGGGCTACACTCTTTATCAAAGCAAGGTTTCTCCTCAAAAGTTCTTCTTCCATGATATAGCAGGGAGAAGGGAAAAGGTCAAAATCTTTATCTGTCATTTTTTATATGTTTTTTCACTGTTTATAGTCTGTCTCGGAAACCAGCCCTACAAAAGGTTCTAAAGCCGGAAACGATTTCTATACGGCATTCTCTTTTTTAAAATATATTCCGTCATCCTATTACCTTAAAACGCGCAAAGCGCAATAATAGTTGTTTGTCTCCGGCATTCTTAAAACGAATGGTCGCTTTGGCATTATCGCCCTCTCCCTCTACTTTCAGCACTTCACCCAGTCCAAAACGCTCGTGTTCTATAAGCTGTCCGGGCTGTACAATGCCTGGAACGGCCTTACTGGAAGAAGAGACCGAAGAGGAAGAACTTCCGGCAGAAGGCGTCACTCTCTTCAGATTGCGCGGAACCGTCGGAGAAATAATCTGCTGCCTGGGACGGAAAGCCCCTGCTTCTGCATCTATGCGGCGGCTGACAACCGCATCCTGCGGCAAATGCAGAAAGCGCGCGTCAATGTCTTTCAGAAAGCGGCTGGGACTTCCGAATTCCATTTTACCATAACGGAAACGCGTCTTTGCAAACGAGAGGAAGCAGTGCTCTTCCGCACGGGTTATAGCCACATAAAACAGGCGGCGCTCCTCCTCCAATGCACGAGCCGAATTGCCTGCCATACCGCTCGGGAAGAGATTTTCCTCCATCCCTACTACAAACACGTTTTTAAACTCCAAGCCTTTGGCCGAGTGTACAGTCATCAAAGTGATTTTCTCATCATCCCCATCCTTGTCAGAATCCTGGTCAGTAAGCAAAGAAACCTCCGACAAGAAGTCCCCTAACAGGATATTCGGATTGCCTTCTTCCTGCCGTCGGGCACAGAAGTCGCTCATGCCGTTTACCAGCTCCTCTATATTTTCTTTCCGGCTGAGATTCTCCGGAGAATTGTCCTGACAAACGTCATTGATGATGCCGGACTGGCGGATGATTTCAGTTCCTGTTTCGTATGCACTCTTCTCCGTTACACCCGCTATAAAACCGGATATCAAGTCACGGAATCCCTGCAACTTTCCGACAGTCCCTTTATTCAGGTTCAATCCGTAGGTCAGCGGTTCGCAAAGGACCGTCCACAAGCTGACATTGTTCTCCGTAGCAGCGGCAATGATTTTCCCCACCGTAGTATCTCCTATACCGCGTGCCGGATAATTGATGATACGCTTGAAAGCCTCTTCGTCATTGGGGTTTACCACCAAACGGAAATAGGCTATCACGTCTTTGATTTCCTTACGCTGATAGAAGGACAGACCGCCATAAATACGATAAGGCATCCCCCGCTTGCGCATAGCCTCTTCGAACACACGGCTCTGGGCATTGGTACGATAGAGCACGGCAAAATCAGCATAGGCATAATGCTCCCGGCGGCGCAATTCCGCAATCTTATTGACAACGATATCACCCTCCTCCACATCACTGTACGCCTGATAAACACCGATAGACTCCCCTTTCTCCTTTTCCGAAAAGACCTCTTTATGTATCTGCCGCTGATTCTTTTCTATCAGGCTGTTGGCGGCACGGACTATGGTCTGCGTAGAGCGGTAGTTCTGCTCCAGCTTGAAAACCTTGGTACCGGGATAGACTTTCGTAAAATACAGGATATTGTCAATGTCGGCACCACGGAAAGAATAAATGCTCTGGGCATCATCCCCCACCACACATACGTGCTGATGATTCTTTGCCAACTGCAATACAATGCTGTGCTGAGCAAAATTCGTATCCTGATATTCATCTACCAATATATACCGGAACAGTTCCTGGTAGTGCGCCAGTACCTCCGGATGGTCACGGAACAACAGGAAAGTATAGAACAGCAGATCATCAAAATCCATCGCATCCGCTTGCCGGCAACGCTCCCAATATCTCCGGTAGATGTCACGGACCGCAGGCATCTTAGCTGCACAGTCACCCTCGTATGCCTCTTTATTATTGGCATATCCTGCCGGAGAGACCAAATGATTCTTGGCATTGGAAATGCGCGCCTGCACCGTTCCCGGCTTGTAGGTCTTCTCGTCCAGCCCCATCTCCTTGATGATGGAACGCAACAGGCTCTTGCTGTCCGCCGTATCATAAATGGTAAACTGTGAAGTAAATCCTAACTGCCCGGCCTCGGCGTGCAGAATACGCAGGAACATGGAGTGAAAAGTTCCCATCCAGAGATGGCGGGCACGGTCTGCTCCTACCTGTCGGGCAATGCGCTCCTTCATTTCCCGCGCGGCCTTGTTGGTAAACGTCAGCGCAAGGATGTTCCAAGGCTGATAGCCATTCTCAAGCAGATAGGCAATCTTATAGGTCAGCACACGTGTCTTCCCCGAACCGGCACCGGCTATCACCAGTGAGGGACCATCATTATAAAGTACCGCTTCACGCTGTCCTTCATTCAGTTCTTGTATGTAATCGGACATATTCCGTATAGTCTTTATCAAGTAATAATGGGGACAAAGATAAAAAAAGGTTCGGACACGGCGAACAATTCATCATGTTATCACGTTAGTATAGTAAAGTTTCAAAACTAAATAATTGAACTTATGAATACGTTATTAATGACTTTAATGATAACAGTTATGACTTACGAAATGCCTAAACTTCCCTACGCCAATAATGCGTTGGAACCTGTAATCAGTCAGCAAACAATAGATTACCACTACGGTAAACATCTGCAAACTTATGTAAATAACCTCAATAACCTCGTTCCGGGTACGGAATTCGAAGGCAAGGATTTAATTACGATTGTATCTGCCGCACCGGACGGTGCCATATTCAACAATGCCGGACAAGTATTGAACCATACACTTTATTTCCTGCAGTTCTCGCCAAAACCGGGGCACAACGAACCGGTTGGAAAACTGGCAGCAGCCATCAAACGTGACTTCGGCAGCTTCGAGAACTTCAAGAAAGAATTCACCGCTGCTGCCGTCGGACTGTTCGGCTCCGGCTGGGCATGGCTTTCAGTGGATAAGAACGGTAAGCTCCACATCACGAAGGAAGCCAATGGAAGCAATCCTGTACGTGCCGGGTTAATCCCTCTCTTGGGATTCGATGTATGGGAACACTCTTATTACCTCGACTACCAGAATCGGCGTGCCGACCACATAAATGCCCTCTGGAGCATCATTGACTGGGACGTAGTAAGTAATCGGATGAAGTAAACCCCACAAAAACCTCATAAAACCAGTTTTATATGAGCACCCGTGAGTTCCTCAGACTCATGGGTGCTTTTTTGTTTAATTCTGTATCTAACATATTTTAAAGGAAATCATTGCCTACTAAGGTAAGTATTCATTAACTTTGCTAAACATAACCATTTAACAAAAAAATGAAGCTTATTGTAGTCACAGCACCCACATTTTTTGTGGAGGAAGACAAGATTATCACAGCTCTTTTTGAAGAAGGACTTGATATTTTGCATCTGAGAAAGCCGGAGACACCTGCCATGTATTCTGAACGTCTTTTGACGCTGATACCCGAAAAATACCATAAACGAATCGTTACCCACGAACATTTCTATTTACAGGAAGAATTCAGCCTGATGGGCATCCATCTGAACGCCCGTAATCCGAAGGAACCCCACGATTACTCGGGGCATGTCAGTTGTACATGTCATTCTATGGAAGAGGTGCAGAACAAAAAGCATTTTTACGACTACCTGTTCCTCAGTCCTGTTTATGACTGCATTACCAAAAGCGGAGTGGCCTCCGGTTTCACGGCAGAGGAACTACGACAGGCAGGCAAAAGCAAAATTGTGGATGGCAGGGTAATGGCATTGGGTGGGATAACTCCCGACAATATCCTGGAAATTAAAGATTACGGTTTCGGCGGTGCCGTAGTGATGGGTGACCTTTGGAACAAGTTCAATGCCTGTACCGACCGTGACTATCTGGAAATCATACGGCACTTCAAGAAGCTGAAAGATATGGCCGATTAGGGACAGAAAAAGGGATTCGCTTTTGAAGTGAATCCCTTTAAACTATATAGTATCTGATTCTTGATCAATATCAGCCTTCAATAGCAGCCTGCGCCGCAGCCAGACGTGCGATAGGCACGCGGAACGGAGAACAGCTGACATAGTTCAAGCCCACTCTGTGGCAGAATTTCACGGAAGAGGGTTCACCGCCGTGCTCACCGCAGATACCGCACTTCAAGTCCGGACGGATAGCACGTCCCTTTTCAGTAGCCATGCGTACCAACTGTCCTACTCCGTTCTGGTCAAGAACCTGGAACGGATCGACTTTCAGAATCTTCTTCTCCAGATAAATCGGAAGGAAAGAAGCGATATCGTCACGCGAGTAACCAAAGGTCATCTGAGTCAAGTCGTTTGTTCCGAACGAGAAGAACTCGGCAGAAGAAGCGATACGGTCGGCAGTCAGAGCAGCACGAGGAATTTCAATCATTGTACCTACCTTGAAGTCAATGCTGTCCCCCACTTCCTCAAACAATTTGGCAGCTTCGGCACGGATCACATCTTCCTGTTGCTTGAACTCATAAAGAATACCAGTCAACGGAACCATGATTTCAGGATGCGTCTCTACACCCTCTTTTTTCAGTTCCAACGCAGCACCGAGAATGGCACGTGTCTGCATCTGGGTAATCTCCGGATAAGTATTTCCCAAACGGCAACCACGATGTCCCAACATAGGATTGTGTTCACAAAGCGATTCTACGCGTTGCTGAATATATTGCAGGCTAACGCCCATCGTGTCAGCCATTTCCTGCTGTCCTTTCAGATCGTGGGGAACAAATTCATGCAAAGGAGGATCGAGCAGACGAACAGTAACCGGGCAACCTTCCATAGCCTTGAAGATACCCTTGAAGTCGGCCTGCTGATAAGGCAGAATCTTGGCCAAAGCTTTACGGCGGCCTTCCGCATTCTCAGCCAGAATCATCTCGCGCATAGCCTTGATTTTCTCACCTTCAAAGAACATGTGTTCCGTACGGCAAAGACCGATGCCCACTGCACCAAAGTTACGTGCCACCTGCGCGTCATGCGGAGTATCTGCATTGGTACGAACCTGAAGTTTGGTATATTTATCGGCCAGAGCCATCAACTCGGCAAAGTCACCGGAAAGCTCCGCAGCCTTGGTTTCAACCTTACCCTTATATACTTCACCCGTGCTGCCGTTCAATGAAATGAAATCGCCTTCTTTTAGCAATACGCCGTCCACTTCCACAGTGCGGGCTTTATAGTCTATATTCAGAGCGCCGGCACCGGAAACGCAGCACTTACCCATACCACGGGCAACAACGGCTGCATGGGAAGTCATACCTCCACGGGCAGTCAGAATACCTTCGGCAACCGCCATACCAGCCAAGTCTTCGGGAGACGTCTCGATACGTACCATCACCACACGTTTACCGGCAGCATGCCAATCGGCTGCATCATCGGCAAAAAATACAATTTGTCCGGTAGCAGCACCTGGAGAAGCCGGAAGACCACGGGTCAAAACCTTTGCCTGCTTCAAAGCAGCCTTGTCAAATACGGGGTGGAGCAACTCATCGAGTTTGTTAGGCTCACAACGCATCAAAGCCGTCTTTTCATCAATCATGCCTTGACGGAGCAAGTCCATGGCTATCTTCACCATAGCGGCACCGGTACGTTTACCGTTGCGGGTCTGGAGGAACCAAAGTTTTCCTTCCTGTACGGTGAACTCCATATCCTGCATATCATGATAGTGATTTTCAAGTTTAGTCTGCAGAGCGTCCAACTCTTTATAGATTTCCGGCATTGCCTCCTCCATGGAAGGATATTTGGCAGCACGTTCTTCCTCGCTTACACCTGCCAGTTCAGCCCAACGCTGAGAGCCGATCCTGGTAATCTGCTGAGGAGTACGGATACCCGCAACAACATCTTCACCCTGGGCGTTAATCAAGTATTCACCATTGAAGAGGTCTTCACCCGTAGCAGCGTCACGGCTGAAGCAAACCCCTGTAGCAGAAGTCTCACCCATGTTACCGAATACCATCGCCTGTACGCTGACAGCCGTACCCCATTCATCAGGAATACCCTCCATCTTGCGGTAAAGGATGGCACGTTCGTTCATCCAGGAATTGAACACTGCACAAACAGCACCCCACAACTGCTCGTAAGCACAGGTCGGGAAATCTTTTCCGGTCTGTTCTTTCACAGCAGCCTTGAATCTCTTCACCAATTCCTTAAGATCCTCCACTTCCAGTTCATTATCCAGTCTCACACCTTTGGCGTGCTTCACCTCTTCTATAATAGCCTCAAACGGATCAACATCTTCCTTGTTGACAGGTTTCATACCCAATACCACATCACCGTACATTTGTACGAACCGACGGTAAGAGTCCCATGCAAATCGGGCGTTTCCGGTCTTACGGATCAAACCTTCCACCACTTCGTCATTCAAGCCCAAATTCAGGATAGTATCCATCATACCCGGCATGGAAGCGCGTGCACCTGAACGTACTGAAACCAATAACGGATTTTCGACGTCACCAAATTTTGAACGCATCAATGTCTCCACATGCGCAATGGCATCTTCAACTTCTTTCTTTAACAGAGCAACCACTTTTTCTTGCCCCATTTCATAATATTCTGTACAAACTTCTGTAGTAATTGTAAAGCCCGGAGGAACCGGTACCCCGATCAGATTCATTTCAGCAAGGTTAGCTCCTTTACCCCCCAAGAGGTTTCTCATGTCAGCCTTTCCCTCTGCCTGGCCATTACCAAAGGTATAAACTCTTTTTTTGTCCATAATAAAAATTTAAAGTTTTCGATTGTGATTTTTTTCTTTTTCTGTTCGCAAATCTAACTATATTTCGCAGACTAGAAAACTTTTTGCGAGAAAACTTTATGCGGAAATGCAATTTCGACATTGCAATATTTTATATCTCTGTTCATAGAGAGAAATCCCAGAAAAATGTCTATTTTTGCACAAGAATTTATTATACTGGTGTAAAAGTGGCAAGAAAGAGAAAAGAGCTTCCCTTATTGGAGAAGGTAACAATTACGGATGTGGCTGCCGAAGGAAAAGCCATCGCGAAAGTCAATGATTTGGTGATTTTCGTACCATACGTCGTTCCCGGCGATGTAGTAGATCTGCAAATCAAGAGAAAAAAACATCATTATGCTGAAGCAGAGGCTGTGAAGTTCCATGAGTATTCGCCTGTAAGGGCTGTCCCATTCTGCCGGCATTATGGGGTTTGCGGCGGTTGCAAATGGCAGGTTCTTCCCTACTCCGAACAGATAAAGTACAAGCAAAAGCAGATTACGGATAATCTCACCCGTATCGGGAAAATAGAACTTCCGGAAATCTCGCCGATATTGGGCTCTGAAAAGACGCAATTCTATAGGAACAAACTGGAATATACCTTTTCCAACAAGCGCTGGCTGACGTCAGAGGAGGTTCAGCAAAATGTGGTATATGAACAGATGAACGCCGTAGGTTTCCACATCCCCAACGCTTTCGACAAAGTGCTGGCCATAGAAAAATGCTGGTTGCAGGATGACATTTCCAACCGAATCAGAAATGCCGTACGCGACTATGCTTATGAACACAACTATTCGTTCATCAATCTGCGCACCCACGAAGGAATGTTACGCAATATGATTATACGTACTTCCACTACCGGCGAACTGATGGTCATCCTCATTTGCAAGATAGAGAAGGATGAGGAGATGGAACTGTTCAAACAGTTGTTGCAGCATGTAGCAGATACTTTCCCGGAAATCACCTCCCTTCTATACATTATTAATAATAAATGTAACGACACCATCACCGATCTGGATGTATATACCTTCAAAGGCAAAGACCATATCTTCGAAGAAATGGAAGGCCTACGCTTCAAGATAGGACCGAAATCTTTCTATCAGACTAACTCCGAACAGGCCTATAACCTCTATAAGATAGCCCGTAACTTTGCCGGGCTGACCGGTAACGAGTTGGTTTATGACTTATACACCGGCACAGGGACAATCGCCAACTTCGTATCCAAGCAGGCCCGCCAGGTGATTGGTATAGAATATGTGCCCGAGGCCATTGAAGATGCCAAAGTAAATGCAGAGATCAACGGTATCCATAACACGCTATTCTTTGCCGGTGACATGAAAGACATGCTGACGCAGGATTTCATCAACCAATACGGCCGCCCCGATGTAATTATCACCGATCCCCCACGTGCAGGAATGCACCAGGATGTAGTGGATGTCATTCTCTTCGCCGAGCCCAAACGCATCGTTTACGTAAGCTGCAACCCTGCTACGCAAGCACGTGACTTGCAATTACTCGATACAAAATATAAAGTGAAGGCCGTTCAGCCCGTAGATATGTTCCCGCACACTCATCATGTAGAGAATGTAGTGCTGCTTGAGCTAAAAAACAATCACTAATCACTAACTGTTAATCACTAAAAACGTGGCAAAAGAAAAAAAAGCAGCAAAAGCCCGCACGCAATACACGGACTATATGGTAAAAGATCCGATGGAGCTCATGGAGTTTCTGGCGGCAAAAATGCCGGATGCCAGCCGCACCAAACTAAAATCATTGCTCAGCAAGCGGATTGTGTATGTGGACAGCGTAATCACCACACAATACAACTTTCCTCTGAAACCGGGAATGAAGGTGCAAATCAGCCGTGAGAAAGGACGGAAAGAGTTTAACCACAAACTGATTAAGATTGTATATGAGGATGCCTATATCATTGTCATCGAGAAAATGCAGGGATTGCTGTCTGTAAATACAGAGAGGCAGAAAGAACGTACCGCCTACACCATATTGAACGAATACGTTCAACGTTCGGGCAGGCAGCACCGTGTGTACATCGTACACCGTTTGGATCGCGACACTTCCGGCTTAATGATGTTTGCCAAAGATGAAAAGACTCAAAATACCCTGCGCGACCATTGGCACGACATCGTATTCGACCGCCGCTATGTAGCGGTAGTTGCCGGAGAAATGGAAAAGAATGTCGGTTCTGTTTCTTCATGGCTCACGGACCGCAAGCTCTACGTGTATTCCAGCCCGATAGACGATGGAGGCAAGGAGGCAATCACCCATTACCGCACCATCAAACGTGCCAACGGCTATTCTTTAGTGGAACTGAACCTGGAGACAGGACGCAAAAACCAAATACGCGTACACATGCAGGATTTAGGTCATCCCATTATCGGAGACGGACGCTATGGACTGGAGGAAGTAAACCCGATAGGCAGACTGGCATTACATGCCTTCAAACTTTGCTTTGACCATCCCGTTACAGGCGAGAGTATGCATTTTGAGACACCTTATCCTGCGGATTTCAAGAAACTGTTTCTGAAAAAACAATAGAACAAAAAAGGCGAAGCAATTAAAATGCTTCGCCTTTTTTTAATATCTATATAAGGTTACCGGACCATCCCGAACCCCATCCACGTATAATATACCGGTCAGTTCATCTCCATATATGTACACATCATAGATTTCCAGCAAGGGATAACCATTACCGTAGTCCAATGACAGTACTCCATCTACCAGCATCCAACGAACCTGTAATGAAAAAGCAACATGATTTAAATCGTCAAAATAACATTGGTCATCAACACCAAAACCATCTCTGTCCAAAACCAATCCGCTCTGTAACGGTTCTCCATATTTATCGGAGAATCCTAAATCACCCGCCCAACCATATCTTACCAAATCATCAAACGTAGCCTCATCATCCGGTTCACATGAAGTCAATGTCAATATGCCTAAACACAAAAACATCAATTTTGCATATCTCAATACATTATCCATACACCAAATATCATTATTTATAAATTAGCATCCACAAACATCACAATCGCCCCATTCAGCTTTCCCTGAAGATTATGTTCACGCACCCAGACGTTATCAAAATAAACAATGTCACCGGCACCATAATTTATTTCCAGGTTTTCCATAGCCGAATCCGTCCATTTCCAATCGAAAGTATAGGAATTTTCCTTATAAGGGCGGTTTTCTCCATTCCGGTAGAATTGAAAGACTTCTCTTCCGCTATAATCTTTCGCAAATTTCAACTGATGTTTGCAAAGTTCATTCTCTTCAGTAGTATATTCATCTACCCATGTCTTTCCACACAATTTGTCATCACTATTTCTCAGATAATCATCTGTATAATATTCGTCTCCACATGATGCAAAGCTAAAGGTAAGCATACATAGCAGCAATATTTTCACGTAATTCAAAGTTTTCATATTTATCGGGTTTAGTTAATACTTGTGGACAAACTTACGCAAAATTATTGAAACACTTAATACTTGGCTTGATATTTCTTATAGAAGATGAAAAATAAGACGAAACCTACCAGTGCAAAAGGCACCCCTGCCAATGCCGGATAGCGGTAATCGCCGCTGGCCGCTATACCTCCTACATAGGCCCCTATGGCATTGCCCAGATTGAAAGCCACCTGTACACAGGCACCGCCCAACATTTCTCCTCCCGGCGCTACACGGATTATCAGCACTTGTTCCGGACTGGATACGGCAAAAAGTCCGGCTGTACACAAGGCCATCAATAATGCTGAAAGCCACGGATAGGGAGAAAGGAAGAAAATCAACAGCAGAATGACACATATCATTCCTTGTACAACCGTACCTACCCTGCCAGGCGTGTAACGGTCGGACAACCTGCCACTCACCAGATTTCCCACTACCATACCAAAACCGGCCAAAACCATCAAGGCAGTAACACTTTCAACACTAAAGCCGGAAACATGAGTCAGCAACGGATTAATATAGCTGTACCAGCAAAACACGCCGCCATTACCCAAAGCCGTAGCTCCCAGAATCAACCATGGAGCCGGTTTCCTTAAAAAACGGAACTGTCCCTTGAAACCGGTATCTTCCAGTCCTTCCACATCAGGTACCCACCTCCATATATAATAGAGCACAATCATCCCCCAACAGCCTACCAGTAAAAAAGGAATACGCCAGGATATCAAATGGCTCAAAGAAGTTCCCAACGGCACACCAAACAGGTTTGCCACAGTCATTCCGGCTATCATGATGGAAACGGCTTCGGAATTCTTCCCTCTGTCAGCCAGTTTTCCGGCTACAATAGAAGCCACACCGAAATACGCCCCATGGGGAAGTCCGGAAATAAAACGTGCCGCCAGCAACATCCAATATCCAGATGCCAAAGATGCACCCAGATTACCTATCAGCATTAAAGCCATCAAAACCAAAAGAATGCGCTTCAACGGATGTTTACGGGCTAAAATCAATATGGGAGCACCTGTACACACCCCTAAGGCATACGCCGAAATAAAATGACCTGCAACAGGGATACTGATATTCAGATCAGCTGCCACGTAAGGCAGGATACCCATCATGGTGAATTCGGCAATTCCCAAACCCAGGGTGCCGAATGCCAACGCAATAAGACTCTTCTTCATACTATAAAACAACCTATAAAACGATCTTTTTACCGGGCGCAAAAGTAATATTTTATCAACTCCCAGCTCCTTTATTTTATAAAAATCTAACTAAAAATTTGTTCAAGAGAAACATTAGCTATACTTTTGCGCCCCGAAAAAATACAGGAAATATTCCTGCATGGATAACCAACAACAATTTATAAACTAAAAGGTAAAAGAAAAAATGAAAAAGATTGGTTTGTTTTTGTTTGTCGTACTGGCAACTTTGTCTGTAAAAGCACAAGTGTACATGGGTGGCGAAATCAGTTTATGGCATAATGACGATGCCGATGCAACTACTTTTGCATTATCTCCGGAAGTAGGATATAACTTTAACGAGAAATGGGCTGTGGGTGGTAATCTGATGTTCCTGCATCAAGAAAAAGAAGATATCAGCAGCAATGGTTTTGCATTGGCTCCTTACGCACGCTATTCATATTACGAAAATAAGGTTGTCCGCCTGTTCATTGACGGCGGCCTCGGATTCTCCACCTACAAAGTGGAAGATTCAGACAATATCAACGGATTTGAAATCGGCTTCCGTCCGGGCATCGCAGTCAAGCTGAACAAGCATTTCAGCCTGTTGGCAAAATGCGGTTTCCTGGGATACAGGGATGACTATATGTATGGAGAAAACGGATACGGATTTTCCTTTACCAGTGAAGATCTCTCTTTCGGTTTCCACTACGAATTTTAATTCCGGTTTCTCTTGAGGAAAAGAACCGGAAATAAAATCCGGTTTCCTTTCCTGAGACCTATAAAGATTGTAAGATTCTGATCTTGCAATCTTTTTTTATACCCAACCGCTACCCCTCCGATTCCATAAAAAACAAGATAAACCAAAGAACTACTAATAATATTAGTTAAATTACTACATATAACAGTTGAACAACTATTAATAGTAGTTGTTTGTTAGAAAACAATCATTATATTTGTAGCACATAACCAATAATAAGGAAAGGAACCATGAAAAGACTGACTGCAAAAGAAGAAGAAATCATGCGAATATTCTGGGAACAAGGCCCTATGTTTGTCCGCGAACTGTTAGCTTTTTACGAAGAGCCCAAACCACACTACAATACTGTATCCACTTTAGTACGAGGACTGGAAGAAAAAGGGTTTGTCGGCTACAAGGCATACGGGAACACCTATCAATACTATCCCGTGGTCTCAGAAAAAGAGTATAAACGTTCGGCACTGAATGAAGTTGTTTCTCAATATTACAACAATTCCTTCGCGAATGTAGTGTCCGCCTTTATTGAAGAAGAAGGCATGCCCTTGGATGAACTGAAAGCATTGATTGAAAAGATAGAAAGTAAGAAAAACACTAAATAGCGACTGCTATGGGAGCCCTATTATTCTACATATTCCAGTCCACCCTCTGCCTGGTACTCCTCTACTTTCTGTTCAGGATGTTCTTCAGGACGGACACATTATTCCGTACAAACAGAATAGTATTGCTGGTGGGCGCCGCATGTTGCACCTTACTGCCATTCATGCAGTGCAATGTCTCTACCGCACCAATGTTGCAACAACCGATCTCCATTGTCCGCAATATATTGATTCCCGAAACGGAAAACCCGAAAACGACAGGGGACATCCATGCGGAAGCCGTAACAGTCAGTGCAACAGCCGAATCGAACAAGGTTATGAAAGAAGAGACAGGTACCGGACAGATTGTCTGGCAACCACCGTTCTCCATTTCGTGGAGTACTTTTTTAGGAATTTTCTATATATCGGGAGCAGGAATTGCGCTTCTGTTCTTCTCGTTATCCACTTGGAGAATGTGGAGGCTGATTCACCGATATCCCGGATGCAGCCATAAAAAGTACAGGCTGATTGTTTGCCCCGAAAAGATTTCATCTTTCAGTTGGGGAAACACCATCGTTCTTTCGCAAGAGGATTACAACCAATATGCAGATGCAATACTCCTCCACGAGGAAATCCATCTGCAATACCGTCATACACTCGACTTGATAGGAATGGAAATCCTGATTATCTTTCATTGGTTCAATCCCGCCGTCTGGCTTTTAATGCGCGAGCTACGGGAAATCCATGAATACGAAGCCGATTATGGCGTGTTGGCCCATGGCATCGATGCAACCCAATATCAACTTTTGCTTGTAAGAAAATCCGTTGGCACAAGGCTCTACTCTATGGCGAGCGGACTGACTCACAGCAAACTTAAAAATCGTATCAATATGATGTTAAGAAGAAGAACAAACAACTGGGCACGGCTGAAGCTGTTGCTGTTCGTGCCCGTAGCTGCAGCAACGCTGATGGCGTTTGCACTGCCGGAAGTAAAAAAAACGGTGGAACAAGTAGTGAAACCGGAAAGTATGAAACAGACCTCTTCCCCTCAAGAAGAATGGGAACTGCTTGAACAGTTCTTTGCCCGGAAAAAGCAGGACGCTTTGAAAGAGCAAGTCTCAAAAGCCGGCAAGTCAGGGGAAACGCATGCCGTATTCATCAATATGAGGAACCAGGTAATGGTAGACAATGAAAGAAATCCAACAACCGGATGGAAAGAAAACAGCGATTTCATTCGCACACAGCTGAGCGCTTTATTGAAAAAAGGGTACCAAAAGGCCACCAAGAACAACAGCCCGTTCCGTCCGGAATTAACAGTGCATTATGACCGCGGCACACAGACCGGAGCAGCAACCCTTTATCTGGCTACCATCAAAGACGTATATCTCCGGTTGCGCAAAGAAGTGGCAAAAGATAAGGGACTGAATGAGGCTGCATTGGATAAGGCTTTTCCCATTTTAGTAACCTTTGCCGAACCCCAAACCACCAAGGAGGCTACCGTCAAAAACAGGAAAACTTCTCTACCTATAGAAGTACGCCTTGTCCACTCCAATGGAACCGAGCTGAAGACTTTAAAGAACATCTCCATCAATGAATTAAAAAAGGAGATTATTGCCTGTAAAGCATCTGCCGGAGACAATCTTACCGTCCGCTTCAAGGTTCAACCGGACATGTGGATAGGCATAGTCAAAGATGTAAAAGAGGCCATTGCGGAAGCGTACATTGAGAAATAAAAATTAAAAAAACAGCAGCAAGGCCCTGTAAACGAGGAGTCCGAAAGCTTATATGTTATGCTCTCACGACACAAGATTACACGGAATTCCCAGATTTTACATATCTTGGAATTCCGTGTCTGAAAAAAATATGCCGGGAGTTAATGAACAATTCTCTTGCCTACTTGGAAAACATTCTCTAACTTCGCACTGCGAACATATATTCAAGCCGCGCGAATACATATTCAAGCCTTGTGAATATCCGTTCACAGGCTTTGAACAGAGTTTACTCCCTATTAAGAGAAACTTTACTCCTTGTATCGGGAAAGTTTACTCCTTGTACCGGGAAACTTTTTCCTTAACACCAAGGACTTTTTCTCTTAACAGCGGGAAATCCATACATTAACATCTACTGACCTATGGCAGAATATGACATGCAGGAACTCACCCTGCCCAACGAAGACGGCAAGCGCATCCTCTATCCGCGAATGCAATTATACGGACAAAAAGATCTGGAATACATTGCCGACAAAGTATCGTACGCAACTTCCTTTACCCGCGGAGACATCAAAGGACTCGTACAAGCCATCACTGAAGAAATTGCCCACAGCATGTCCGAAGGGTATTCCGTAAAAATAGAAGGCCTGGGGGTATTCACCCCCTCGTTGGGCCTGCGCAAAGACAAGGAGCGGGAAAGCGGAGAGGAAGGGGCTCCCCGGCGTAATGCCGCAAGCATCTGTCTGAGAGACATCAACTTCAGAGTTGACAAGGAGCTGCTGTACGAAACGGCAGGCCACTGCACCCTGCAACGGGCGCAATACAAGAAATGCCGCCGCTCCTCGCAAATGTTCGCTCCGGAAGAACGGCTGGAACGGGCCAAAGAATTCATGAAGAAAAACACCTTTATGAGTGTCGCAGAGTACTGCCGCCTGACCGGCCTGCTGAAGACAACCGCCGCCAATGAACTGAAAGCATGGGCAGCCCAACCCGACAGCGGCATCAATTATCGGGGACGGGGCACCCATAAACTATATGTGCTGCGCCCGGCAAACGCCTGAAAAGACCGTGCTCCCACTCTTTAACAAGAATGCATCCCATGAAGATACTACACACCAGTGACTGGCATTTAGGACATACCCTATACAACTATGACCGGAGCCAAGAGCAGGAAGACTTCCTGCGACAACTTGCGGAAATCGTTCGGCACGAAAAGCCCGACGTCATGACAGTAAGCGGAGATATCTACCACTATTCCACCCCCTCCGCCGCCACGCAGAAGATGTACACCGAAGGGCTGCTGAACATACACAAGGCCTGCCCCGAAATGGCTATCGTAGTCACTGCCGGAAATCATGACAGCAGTTCGAAACTGGAAATAGACAGCAGCCTGTGGCAGCATTTCGGAGTAACGGTCATCGGGAACATTGAGCGTGACTGTGAGAACGTAAATCTGGCGAGGCATATCATCGCCATCGAGAACGGGAAAGGAGAAAAGAAAGGATATGTAATTGCCGTCCCGCACATTTATCCGCAGAACTTCCCGGTACTGGACGCCGGCACTCCCAGAGAGGAACGCCAACCGCGCTTCTTCCAGGCCCTGCTGGACGAGACCGAAAAGCAAAACACCGAAAGGCTTCCTGTGGTGCTGATGGCTCACCTTTCCATCACCGGCAGTGACCGTAGCGGACACGATGAAAGCATAGGCGGCATAGACTACGTTCCCCTCGAGGACTTGGGCAAAGGTTACGACTATTTGGCGCTCGGCCATATCCATTGCCCGCAGGACATCAAGGGAAGCAGCCGCCGCGCACGCTATTGCGGCACTCCCCTGCCGGTAAGCTTCGATGAAACCTATCCGCACTCCGTCTCCATCGTCGAGTTGAACGGACACGAAGAACCGCTGACAAGAACCGCCACCATAGAGAACCCGATTCCCCTCATAACGCTTCCCCATACCCCGGTACCATTTGAAGAGGCGCTGAAACAGCTGGAGGAATACCCCGGTGACAAGCAGGCATACATCCGGCTGAACGTGCTGATAGAGAACTATCTGGCATCCGACTGCAACGAACGTGCCGCCAATGCCGTGAAGGACAAAGCCTGCAAATACTGCTACATCAAGTCCAACCGCGAAAAGCAAGCGGCGGACGACAGTGCCAAGCATCTTTCCATTCAGGAAATCCAGGAAATGTCACCCTTGGACATAGCCAGACTATACTACCGTGAAACGGAAGGGGAAGAAATGGACGAGGAACTTTGTGGAATGATGGGCGACGTGTTGCGGCAAATCAAGGAAAAGCCCCAAAGTTTCTGAACTTCAGACAATCGAACAGGCAATCTATCAAAAAAATCCTTCAATCAATGAAACTTCAAAAACTGACCCTGAAAAACCTGGCATCCATAGAAGACGCCGTCATCGACTTTGAGAACGGCCCACTGAGCGAGGAGTCCCTGTTCCTCATCTGCGGGGAAACGGGAGCCGGAAAAACGACCATACTCGATGCCATCTGCCTGGCACTCTATAACGACACGCCCCGCATGGACCGTGCGGCAAGTGAAAGATACAAAGATGCCACCCAGGCATTTTCCGGCAAAAAGGAAGAGATACTGATCAATGACAACCGGCAACTGATGAGGCGTAACACCTGCGAAGCCTGGGCAGAACTGGATTTCATCGGAACAAACGATATCCCCTACACCGCCAGATGGTATGTGGCACGTGCCCGGAAAAAGGCAAGCGGTGCCCTGCAAGATGTGAAGTGGACACTGGAAAACAGAAAGACCCATATACAACTCACCAAAAAAACAGAAATACCGAATGAAATACAGAATGCCGTCGGACTGACTTTCGAGCAGTTCTGCCGCACCACCCTGCTGGCACAAGGTGACTTCACCAAATTCCTGCAAAGCAAGGAAAGCGAGAAATCGGATATTCTGGAAAAGCTCACCGGAACAAGCATTTATTCTGAGATAGGCTCACGTATCTATGCCATTACCAAAGAGAAGCGCATGGATTATGAGGAGCAGAACCGGAAATTGGAGGGTATCCGTCTCCTCACGGAGGAGGAGATAGCCGAAATTCACCAGCAGATTGCGGCCCAAAGTTCCGAAATCAGCCGTTTCAACCTTCAGAAGGACATTGCCCTCCGCAAGCAGGAATGGCTGAAAAAGAAAGCGGAACTGACGCTGCTTGCAGAGAACCAGAAAAAAGCATGGGAAGAAAAAAATGCCTTGCTGCTGTCGGATGATTTCCGGCAGAAAGAACGGCTGATAAACGACTGGCACCTCACCTCCGATGCCCGTAGCCTGTTCGCCTCTTTGCGCAAAAGCAGCACGGAGCTACAACAGGCGGAAGAAGATAAAAAAAGCCTGGAAACAGAATTCATCCTCCTTTGCAAAGGGTATGCCTGGCTGGAAAAGCACAGAAAAGAGCAGCAGCAGGAACTGGTCCATGTGGAAGGATATCTGCAAAAGCATGCCCCCCTGCTCCCCATGTTCGAGCAGAGCCAGTCCATCATTGCCGACCTGCAGGCAATTCTTTCCTCACAAAGCCGCATAAGCAAATATGAGAAGGAAGTAACTGCCTTAAGCAGCCAACAGCCTCTTTTGGAAAAGGAATGCACTGCCAAAGAGCAGGCTCTCCAGCAGAAGCGCAAAGCAAACTCAGACCAACAAGCGGAAATAGACAAACAGAAGGCATTGCTTGAATCCATGCACCACCATGTTCTTCAGGAGAAAAGGAATTCCCTTGAGGCGGACAGGGAAAAATTGTCGAAAGCGAAAACTGCTTTGGTACTGCTGAAAGAAAAGTATTCGGCACTGGAGTCCGCCAAAGGGCAGGAACAATCCTTTAAGGAGAAAATTACGGCATGCCGGGAACGGCAGGGCAGACTGCAAGCTGACTTCAACAGCAAGCAGGCGGCCTTCAACGACCTTGCCCAGCTTTGCGAAAAACAAAAAGAAGCGGTAAAGGACTGGGCCAGAGAAGCCCGCGCCCGCCTGTCGGTGGGTGATACTTGTCCGGTATGCGGGCAAGAAGTCAAGTCCCTCTGCCGGGACGAGGATTTCCAGTCCATCCTTGCCCCTCTTCAAGCGTCCCTGGGCGCCAAAGAAAAAGAATACAAAGCTGCGGAACAGGCTTTGAACGCCAACCAGACAGAGCTCAGCACATACGAAAAACTGATGGCAAGCAGCCTGTCGGCTACCCGGAAGGCACAAGAAGGATATGACCATGCACGGAAAGACGCCGAAACCCAATGCAACCTGTGCGACATCCGGAATATTTCCGGCTCTACGGAGGAATCACTCAGCTTGCTGATACGAGCCAACCTGCAAGACCTGGAGCAAATCAACCGGAAACTGAATGAGGTACAAAGTATTGTAAACACCATTTCCGCCCTGCAACACCGGAAGGACGAATTGCAGCAGGAAGCAGAAAACGCCCGGAATGCGCTCAGTGCAGCCGAGAAGTCCCTTACCGGACTAAAAAACAGCATTACCAACAAGCAAGCGTTGGTCAGCAATGAAACGAGCACCGCACAGAGCATTTTAGAACGGGTCAGCCCCTCCATCCTGTGGGATGGCTGGCAACAGGAATGGAGCACCTCTCCCGCTTCTCTCATTGAACGGCTAAAACAAGCCGCCACCCTCTACAAGCAGGCGCAGAACAGGCAGGCAGTACTGGAAACAGCCATAACCCTCGGCAGCAAAGAACTGGATAACCTCTCGGCCGCCAGAGAAAATATCTGCTCCGCCTTCCCAGAATGGAACCTTATCCCCACCGGTGAGGTACAGGAAACCAGAAATCCGGAAACCGCATGGAATTCACTCAATGTCCGGGCCACCGGATTGAAACAGAATATACTTTCAGCCCGAAGGACCGTTGCAGATCTGAGTGACAAGCTTTCCCGGTTCTATGCCGGACATCCCGGCTTTGATGAAGCCTATATCAGTAGGCTCTCGGTCTATACCAACGAGCAGATAGAACACCTCCGCACCGGTCTGCAACAACTCAAGGAGGAGGTCGTGGCCCTGCAAACCGCTTACCGGCTCACCTCCGAACAGACAGAAACACACCTGCGGCTCAAACCGGAGATGGGCGAAGAAGATACCGCCGAATCCCTGGAGGCACAAGCCACCGCATGGGAACAGAGAATTGCCGAAGGCAACCGGAGCATCGGCCAACTGCAAGCCTCCTTACAACAACATGGACAAAACGTCGCCTTAATCAAAGACGAGAAAGACCGTGCCAACCGGCTACGTGAAATTTATCTGAAATGGGACCGTCTCTGCAAGCACTTCGGTGACGAGAAAGGGAAAAACTTCCGGAACATCGCCCAAAGTTTCGTACTGAAAGAGCTGCTCAACGGTGCCAACTTCTATCTGCAACGGCTTACAGACCGCTACGAACTGGAATGCCAGGCGGGCTCACTGACCATCCTGCTACGCGACTTTTATCAAGGCGGTACCGCCCGTCCCGCCTGTACCCTGTCCGGTGGAGAAAGTTTTGTGATTTCCCTTTCGCTTGCCCTGGGCCTCTCTTCCCTTAGCCGGCAGAGCCTGTCGGTCAATACCTTGTTCATCGACGAAGGTTTCGGTACGCTGAGCAGTGACTATCTGAACACAGTTATGGACACACTGGAGAAACTGCATCAGATGGGCGGCAAAAAAGTAGGTATCATCAGCCACGTGGAAGGACTGAAAGAGAGAATCAAAACACAGATACAAGTAAAGAGAGTGGATTATTCGAGAAGTGAAATCATTACTGTAAAAATGCTATAGGCAGGGCAGCCATCGAAAAAAGAAAGGGAATAGTTCCACATGCTATCCATAAAATTGGTATTTTTGCAGAATCAAAAATAAAATCGCAATGAAAAAGTTTACAAAAGGAGTGCGGTTTACTCCTAAAAATTATTCCGATGAAGTAGAAGCCAAAATCCAACACTATAAAAAAGAAGGCTATAAGCTGCCGATGAGAAGCGCCCTGCGCACTGAAGAACAATTAGCCGGCATCCGCGAAAGTGCCAAAATCAATACGGCACTGTTGGACTACATCTCTGCAAATATCCGCGAAGGAATGTCCACAGCCGAAATCGACCACATGGTATATTGTTTCACAACAGACCATGACGCCATTCCCGCTCCTTTCCTGTACGAAGGTTTCCCCAAAAGTGCATGTGTCAGCATCAACGACGTAGTCTGCCACGGCATTCCCAGTACCAAGGAATTCCTGCGCAGCGGAGACATTGTAAACGTTGACGTCTCCACCATCTACAAAGGATACTTCTCCGACGCATCACGTATGTACATGATCGGTGACGTCAACCCGGATATGCAGCGCCTGGTGCAAGTGACCCGAGAGTGCCGCGACTTAGGCATCCAGGCAGCACAGCCCTGGGCACGCCTCGGTGATGTAGGTGCCGTAATCCAAGAACATGCCGAGAAGAACGGTTACAGCGTAGTACGTGACCTTTGCGGACATGGTGTGGGCATCAAGTTCCACGAGGAGCCTGATGTGGAGCATTTCGGCAAACGCGGCACCGGCATGCTGATAGTACCGGGCATGACCTTCACCATCGAGCCGATGATCAATATGGGTACCTATGAAGTATTCATTGACGAAGCCGACGGCTGGACCGTCTGTACAGACGACGGGCTGCCTTCCGCACAATGGGAAAGCATGATACTGATCACCGAAGACGGAAACGAGATATTGACACAATAAGGCGAACACCGAGACGCTATTATTTTCACGCATCACATGGAGATATTATTACTGGTTATAGGGCTTGTCATCGGAACTGCCGTCGGTTACTTGGCGGCAGACCGCAAGTCCGCCGCGCTGAAAGCCGAAATCAGCGGTACTCAAAAGGAAATAGAACTCTTAAAGCAGCAGAAGGAAGAAGCCGAAGCTTTGCATAAACGTATGAATACCGAATTCGAAAACCTTTCGAACCGTATTTTCCAAAGCAAGACCGAGGACTTCAAAAGGCTGAACGCCGAACATATCAACAACCTGCTCCGCCCTTTGGGCGACAACTTGAAGGACTTCAGGGAAAAGGTAGAACAGGTGTACAGCACGGAAGCCAAAGAACGCTTCTCACTGGGCGAACGTATCAAGGAACTGGTCGAGTTGAACAGCCGCCTCAGCGAAGATGCCAACAACCTGACCCGGGCGTTGAAAGGTGACTCCAAGATGCAAGGCAATTGGGGGGAAATGATCTTGGAACGTCTGCTGCAAGCTTCCGGCCTGATAGAGGGAGAGCATTATGTCCGCCAGGAATTCCTGAAAGACGAGCGTGGCGAAATCATCACCAACGAGGAAAACGGCCAGAAGATGCAACCCGATATCCTTGTCAGATATCCGGATGACCGCGAGATGATTATCGACTCCAAAGTATCACTCACCGCTTATGCCGCCTACACTTCCGCCGAAGACAAGGAAGAACAGGCACGCCTTCTGAAAGCTCACCTGCAGTCCGTCCGCAATCATATCGACGAACTCAGCCGGAAAGATTACTCCCGTTATGACGTAAAGGCTCCGGACTTCGTCATGATGTTCATCCCCACAGAAGGCGCCTACCTGCTTGCCATCCAGAGCGACGCCAACCTTTGGGAATATGCCTACAATAAAAAGGTGGTAATGATGAGCCCTACCAACCTGATCAGTGCCCTGCGGCTGTCACTCGACCTATGGAAACGGGAAAACCAGGTAAAGAATATACAGGCCATCATCAAGCGCGGAACTTCCCTGTATGAAAAAATAGCGGGATTTACCGATACGTTTCTGGGCATAGGCGACAAATTGACTAACCTGCAAAAGGATTACGAGAAAGCATTCAACCAACTCTCCGACGGAAACGGCAGTGTAGTCCGCCAGGCAGAAATGCTGAAAGGCATGGGGCTCACTCCCAAGAAACGGATCTCCTCCAGATTACTGCCGGAAGATTCCATCCGGAAAGAAAATGAAGAAGAGAATTATAACATCCAATAAGAACGTCAGACATGTAAACTCTGAAGGACCGTATTCTCAAAAGAGAGAGAGGGGCAAATGCCGTGTTTATCCTTTAACTTCACGCGGCAATACCATATTCAATACGATATAACCTGCTATTCCTGCAAGAACCGTCCCCAGCAATACCCCGAACTTAGCCTGGTTCAGCAGTTCCGGATAGTCACCCGCGAAAGAGAGATTGGCAATAAACAGGGATACCGTAAAGCCAATACCTCCCAACAAAGAGACTCCCGCTATATTTTTCCAGTTCATGCCTTTGGGCATGGAAGCCAGTCCGCTCCTGATCGTCAGCCACGTAAACAGATAAATTCCGATGAACTTGCCAAAGAGCAATCCCATTGCCACCGCTATGCTCACATGCCCTATCACATTGCCGCCACCGCTAAAGACAACGCCCGCATTGGCAAAAGCAAACAAAGGCAGAATTACAAAATTCACCATTCCATGCAGGTTATCCTCTAAGGATTGCAGCGGACTGATGACAAAGTCCGAAGCACGTTCCACCTGCTTCAGAGTAGCAATCTGTTCATTGGTCAATACTATCCTGTCAGATTCGGAAACCTGAAATTCACCGATAACCTCCCGTATCCGATTGATATATTTACCGGCATCCAACCTTGGGCGTGCCGGAATGACAAATGCCAGGATTACACCGGAAATAGTGCTGTGTATGCCTGATTGAAGGAAAAGGTACCAGATTATCACCCCGAAGAAAAGAAAAAATATCTTTTGGGTCATACCGAATTTCCCCATATAATAAAGGAAACAGTATAAAACGGCAGCCACAATCAGATAGCCATAAGCAACTTCCGTACTGTAGAAAATGGCAATCACAAGAATGCCGCCAATGTCATCGACAACGGCAAATGCAGTCAGGAAAATCTTCAAACTCAAGGGTACCCGTTTACCCAACAGGCTCAATACCCCCAACGAGAAAGCGATATCCGTAGCCATCGGTATAGCCATGCCGCGTCCCTCCGGACTGCCCGAAACAACCAGAGAAGAGTAGATAATCACCGGTATCAGCATACCTCCACAGGCAGCAATGAAAGGTAATACAGCTTTCCGGAAAGAAGATAATTCACCTACCAGCAACTCCCGCTTTATTTCCAGCCCTACGGCCAGAAAAAAAACAGTCATCAGGCAATCGTTGATAAACTCAATCATCTTCAACGGATGCCCACCGTGTGACAACAAGTTAAAATCCCCGATACGCAGATGCAACTCCTGCAAAAGGAATCCCTGATACAACGGTGCCATTGGAGAATTGGCAATAAGAGCAGCCAGAATAGCAGTCAAAAACAATAGAATACTCGCCACAATGTTCAACGAGGAAATGTTTCTCACGGTACGTAAAATAATCATAGTATATCGGATTTAAGATTTCACCCTTCCGTCAAGAAGGAAAGTCCCGAAGGACTATTCCTTATAACTCATCAAAGCCAGCTTCTTCACCCACAGTACAAATATACCTGTTAAAATTAAATTAAGCACTATAGTAAGCACTGAAATTATCAAGGCCGGTCCGCCCAAGTTATATCCCAGAGCAATAAAAATGACTCCTGCCCCTACTTCACCCCGTGTAAACATCCCTATGGACAATGCCAGGCGTTCACTAAGCCGGCGGTCGCGATAAAAAAACACCGGGAACAGTTTGCCGATATTCGAAAGCAGCGAAACTATCACGACATGAAATAGAATCATCCCCCACGACATCATTTCCTGCGATCCGGTAACGGAATATCCAGCGGACGCCGCTTCCGTAAAGTCAATGCCCAGAAAACGAGGCATGCTCATCCCTACCAGGAACATGAAAAAGAATGAGATACCGGTAGACACCTTTTGTTCCATAGGGGTGTCATGCTCTTTATGCTTCATCACCATTCCCAGCACAAATGCCGGCAGCAACACCTCGACATGAATACTCCCGCTCTCCCCATAAAGATATTTACTGATAAGATACAGAGATTGAGTAGAAATAAATACCACCGCTGAATACACCAGAATAGCTTTCCAATCCTGTCTCCAATTGTACTTGCCCAATTGTCTCCATCCGAAGGAAAGTAGCAGGAATACGATGAAGATGATGACCAGCAGCTGCCAACGCAAGCCTATCATCATTATTTGCAAAGGAATCATCAAAAGGATCGTATCCAGATCGTCAAAAATAGCCAATACTTGAATCTTCTTGTACATCCAGCTGGATTTCAGTCCGATGGCAGCTAACATCGTAAAAAGAATACCTGCTGAAGTGGGAGCCGCAAAACGGCTTAGCAAGAGATTTTCCTTCCACGCTTCCCAGCTGTCCCAATAATCGGGCGGCAGCAATACAAAAATGTAATAGACGGCAATCAGGAACCAAGGCATGGCAGCAGTGGCCATAGCAATGAAATAATCTTCCGCATACGTTCGCCAACGGGACTTGTCCACTTCGAACTCACGTCCCACATTAATCATGATAAAACCCAGGCAAACATAAAGAAAAACATTCGATACAGTCTTTACCGTACCATAATTCCCACCGGCCCATACAGGAAGGTATTGGGAAACAATCAAACCCACCATCAGGAAGGCTGAAAATGATAGAACTTTTCTCATTAATTTTAAATTAGTAAGGGGTTGTCAAGATAGCCCTACGGAAAGAGAACAACCCCTAAAGTACATGAATTGTTTAAAAACTAATCCAGTTTCAGTACTGCCAAGAACGCTTTCTGAGGCACCTCCACATTACCAATCTGTTTCATTCGTTTTTTACCTCTTTTCTGTTTCTCAAGCAACTTGCGCTTACGGCTCACGTCACCGCCATAACATTTTGCCGTCACGTCCTTGCGTACAGCCTTAATGGTCTCGCGGGAGATAATCTTCGCGCCGATGGCTGCCTGGATAGCGATGTCAAACTGTTGTCTCGGAATCAGGTCTTTCAACTTCTCGCACATACGGCGTCCCAGTTCATACGCATTGTCAAAGTGGGTCAAGGTGGAAAGGGCGTCCACCGGCTCACCGTTCAGCAATATATCCAGCTTCACCAACTTGGACGGGCGGAAACCGTTGGAATGATAGTCAAAAGAAGCATATCCCTTGGAAATGCTCTTCAGCTTATCATAGAAATCAATCACAATCTCTCCCAAAGGCATGTCGTAATAGATTTCCACACGATTACCGGAAATGTATTCCTGCTTGACCAATTCTCCGCGCTTACCCAGACAAAGGGTCATGATAGGTCCGATATAGTCTGTGGTGGTAATGACGGAAGCACGGATATACGGCTCCTCAATGCGGTCTATCATCGTAGGATCGGGCATACTGCCGGGGTTATGCACCTCGGTCATATTCCCCTGCTTGTCATAGATATTATACGAAACGTTAGGTACTGTCGTGATTACATTCATGTCGAATTCACGGTCCAGACGCTCCTGTACGATTTCCATGTGGAGCAATCCCAGGAAACCGCAACGGAAACCAAAGCCCAATGCCAAAGATGATTCCGGCTGGAAAGTCAATGAAGCATCATTCAGCTGGAGTTTCTCCAAGGAAGAACGTAAGTCTTCGAAGTCTTCCGCCTCGATAGGATAAACACCGGCGAAGACCATCGGCTTCACTTCCTCAAAACCGGCAATGGCTTCCTTGCAAGGACGGGCTATGTGGGTAATCGTATCACCCACCTTTACCTCTTTGGAAGTCTTGATACCCGAAATGATATATCCTACGTCTCCGGTACGCAATTCCTGACGGGGAACCATATCCATCTTCAGTACACCGATTTCATCAGCGTCGTATTCCTTTCCCGTATTGAAGAACTTTACCTTGTCCCCTTTGCGGATAACACCGTTCACTATTTTGAAATAAGCGATGATACCCCGGAAAGAATTGAATACGGAGTCAAAAATCAGCGCCTGCAATGGAGCCTCCTCGTCACCCACGGGATGGGGCACACGCTCGATAACGGCAGCCAGAATCTCCTCTACACCCATGCCCGTCTTGCCGGAAGCACGGATAATCTCTTCGCGCTTGCATCCGAGCAATTCCACGATTTCGTCCTCCACCTCTTCGGGCATGGCACTCGCCATATCACATTTGTTGATAACGGGGATAATCTCCAGATCATGCTCAATGGCCATGTAAAGATTGGAGATAGTCTGCGCCTGTACCCCTTGTGAGGCATCCACAATGAGCAGCGCGCCCTCACAGGCAGCAATGGAACGTGACACTTCGTAGGAAAAGTCCACGTGTCCCGGAGTATCGATCAAATTCAGAATATACTTTTCACCTTTATACGAATATTCCATCTGAATGGCGTGGCTCTTGATAGTGATACCTCTCTCCTTCTCCAGATCCATATCATCCAGCATCTGTCCCTCGGTTACTTGTATGGTATTGGTGAACTCCAGAAGCCGGTCGGCCAAAGTTGATTTACCATGGTCTATATGGGCAATAATACAAAAGTTACGTATATTCTTCATTGTCAACAGTTATCTTTAATTTTGGTGCGCAAAGATACAAAAAGGAGAAGACAAAAAAAAATGCGTTGATAACATATCCATGTATCAACGCATCTTTTTATAACATTCCAGTCAATCTCTCTCTTATTTCAGCTTCACAAACAGTTCGCCTTCGACTTCCTGAGTGGAAATTTTATCCTCTCTCAACAACCAGCCAAAGCCCAGATACAAATCTTTATCTACCAATTTCGTAGCTTTTTTGATTTGCTTAGCAGTTAAACCTTCAGTTTCATTCAGTGCATTCCAAATTTTTCCTGCAGTTTCACCAGCTTTTTCTTTTAACATTTTCTCTTTGTTTTAAGTTAGACATGCCAAAAATCCCTCTCTAAGAGATTCAGATTTTATTTCGTCTGCAAAGATAGCTATTTTTATGTTATATAACACGTTATTGCCTGTTTTTTTCTTTATTCTGTCAGAAAAAAGCATTTTTAGAGCGAGACAAGCTTAAATCATCTGCTTTTCCAAGTATTCCACCCATATTTGGGCAGCCTCTTCTACCATCTTGGCACACGGGCGTTTGGCATAATATTGTTCCGTACGTGCTTCGGGCACTGAAGAACCTTCCGGTTTTTTCAATCCCAAGAGTTCCGCGCAAATCATGGAGCCGTTTCGCTTTTTAAATTCCTCAGCCAATTCTTGCACAAGTGCATAATTGGCAGCTTTACCTTCACGGTCTTTACCGTCCGTAGCCCCTTTCTCCAAACCCGCAAGCATAAACATACCGCATGCAGCCCCGCACGTCTGGCGCATGCGTCCTATGCCACCTCCAAAAGAGGCCGACATGCGCAATGCCTGCTCCTCCGTGAAACCATACATATCGGCAAAAGCAGCCACTACAGACTGCGAGCAGTTGTATCCGCTCTTGAAAAGTTCAACAGCCTTTTCTATCCTGTCCTTCAACTCCATTTTCATTCTGTTATTTCCAATGACATCGGGCAATGATCCGAATGAACAGCCCCGTTCAGTATCTGCGCTTCCTTCAACATAGGACGCACAGGCTCACTCACCATACAATAATCTATACGCCACCCTTTATTTTTGGCCCGCGAATTGAAGCGGTAACTCCACCACGTATATTCCTGCTTGTCGGGATGCAACAAACGGAAAGAATCGATAAATCCGGCATTCAGAAAACGCGTCATCCACTCCCGTTCTTCAGGCAAGAATCCGCTGTTAGTGGCATTGCGAATAGGATCATGGATATCTATCGGTTCATGACAGATGTTATAGTCCCCGCAAAGAATCAGTTTGGGACGTGTACGCTGCAACTCCAGCACATACTCCTGAAACTTTTCCAGCCAAACCATCTTGAAAGCCTGCCGTTCGTCACCGCTCGTTCCCGAAGGATGGTACACACTGACGACAGACAAATCTCCGTAATCGGCACGGATAAAACGCCCTTCGTTATCATACTCCTCGATTCCCATACCGTATTCCACATGGTCGGGTTCACGCCTTGTCAGAATGGCTACTCCACTATATCCCTTTTTCTGTGCAGAATACAAATAATGCCTGTAGCCCAAGGAATCCAATGCATCTGCCGGATACTGTTCCGGCTGCAACTTAGTTTCCTGCAGGCAAAGTACATCCGGCTGTTCCTGTGCCAGCCATTCGGGAAGCCCTTTTGTCACAGCAGCCCGCAGGCCATTAACGTTGTATGTGATTATTTTCATCTGTTATATCTATTAGAAGTTATTATTTTGTACATCATTCTCTTTTTCAATGAAATAACGATTTTAAAAGTATAAATACCTCTTCCTTTCAGACGATTTCCGAAACCAACAGCATGATATTCAAAACCGTAACAATAACGGCAATGGTATAAAGCACAAAGGTACTCCATCTACTATTCACATAAGGTCCCATCACCTTGGTGGAAGAAGTCAGGCTGACCTGCAGGAATACCGTAAAAGGCAACTGAATGCTCAGTATCATCTGCGAAACCAACAACCCCTTGAAAGGATCACCGATAAAGAAAATCAGTAACAGGGCAATACCCAGAGAAAGGATTACACCTACCTGCGAGTGGCTGTCCTTGATGTGATAGGATTCTCCGAAAATACCTGCGAAAATAGAACCTGCCGCCATACCGCTGGTTATCGTGGAAGAGATACCCGCCATCAACAACGCCAAGGCAAAAACCACAGCGGCACTATTTCCCAACAAAGGTTCGAGAAGAGACTTTGCCTGCTGCAATTCTTCCACCTGGATACCTCCGCTAAAGAACGTGGCCGCTGCCAGCAGAATCATTGCACTATTGATGGCCCACCCCACAATCATGGAAAACAATGTATCGAAAAGCTCATATTTCAAGACTTTACGGATGGAAGCATCATCTTGTTTGTTGTATTCATGACTCTGTATCACCTCCGAATGGAGGAACAAATTGTGCGGCATGACCACTGCTCCAAGCACGCTCATGATAATCAGCATACTTCCCTGCGGAAACGATGGAGTTACCCATCCCTGCACAGCTACCGGCCAGTCAATCTTCACCAGAAACAATTCGTAGATAAAGGAAAGCCCGATAACAGAAACAAATGCAATGATGGAACGCTCTATCTTCTTGTATGAATTGGTGAAAAGCATGACAAGTACAAAAATGGTCGTCAGCACGGAGCCCCATATTATCGGAATGTCGAACAACATCTGCAAGGCAATGGCACCTCCCAATATTTCCGCCAATGAGGTAGAAATGGAAGCCAGTACGGCAGTTCCCAGAATAGGACGCGATACCCACTTGGGAGTATATCGTGTGGCAGCCTCAGACAAGCACAGACCGGTCACAATCCCCAGATGCGCCACATTATGTTGCAATACAATCAGCATGATTGTCGATAAAGTGACCACCCACAGCAATGAATAGCCAAACTCGGAACCTGCCGCAAAGTTAGAAGCCCAGTTTCCCGGATCTATAAAGCCCACTGTCACCAGCAATCCGGGACCTATATATTTAAAAACATCCAGACCACCCAGATAACGTTTGTGATCCCTCCGTTTTAAATCTTTCAGAATATTCTTCATTGTGTTCGTTTTTTAAGAGCGTAAAAATACTCAAATAATAACAAATACGCTATATGTTAAGTTCAAAAAAAGCCCTTGGCATCTTTGCAGTACCAAGGGCTTCCAACTTATTCTTTTTCTTTGAGGCAATCAGGTCTTAATATCCCATCTCATGCAATGCTTTACACAGTTGGTCGGGACAAGAAGTCGGGCGTCCTCCGCAACGAATCCCTTCCAGGCGGGTAATCACCGCCTCTACAGACATTCCCTTCACCAAACGGGACAACCCTTGCAGGTTTCCGTTGCATCCGCCCCAAAAGGTGACCTCTTTCACGATACCATTTTCCACATCAAGCTTGATGTCTGAACTGCACGTGCCTTTAGTCTTGTATGTATATGTCATCAGTCTTCGCTTTCTTCCGGCTTCATATTCGTGTAAACCGTCTGTACATCATCAAACTCTTCCAGACGCTCCACCATCTTGTCGATAGTTTCACGTTGTTCGGGAGTTACATCTTTCTGGTCGTTCGGAATGTAAGTAAACTCACCTCCGACATCTTCAAAACCACATTCTTCCAAATGCTTCTGGATAGCGGCATAACTCTTCGGGTCACCGTAGATGGTGATTGTACCTTCTTCCTCATCCTCCTCAAAATCTTCTTCCACATCATAATCTATCAAGTCGAGGATAAGTTCTTCCATATCGATACCTTCTTTCTTCTTGAAAGTGAATACACACTTATGATCGAACAAGAAAGCCAATGAACCCATAGTACCCAAGTTTCCACCGAATTTATTGAAAACGGAACGTACATCGGCAACCGTGCGTGTAGTATTGTCTGTCAAAGTATCTACAAAAACAGCCACACCGTGAGGGCCATATCCCTCGTATGTCATACTCTTGTAATCACTCTGGTCTTTACCCAACGCATTCTTAATGGCACGTTCAATGTTATCCTTCGGCATATTTTCACGCTTACAAGTAGCGATAACCGAACGCAAAGTCGGATTGTTCTCCGGTTCCGGGCCACCGGCCTTTACAGCAATAGCAATTTGTTTACCCAGTCTTGTAAAGGTCTTTGCCATGTGACCCCATCTTTTCAATTTGGCAGCTTTTCTATATTCAAATGCTCTTCCCATTGGAACAAAATATTTATGATTTATAATTTATGAATTAGCGAAGTTTCGCATTCAGTTTATTTTCCAGGTTGGCAACCAGTTTCGACATGATCTTGTCAATCTGCTTGTCATTCAATGTTGCATTTTCATCCTGCAACAAAAAACTTACCGCATAACTCTTCTTGCCGGCTTCCAGGTTCTTGCCTTCATAAACGTCGAACAAGGAAACTTCTTTCAGTAACTTCTTTTCTGTCTCGTATGCTATTTTCTCAATTTCAGCAAACTGAACTTTCTTGTCAAGTAATAGAGCCAAGTCGCGTTTCACGGCCGGGAACTTGGATATTTCCGTATAGTTGACTTTCACGCTCTTGATGGCTTTCATCAACTCTTTCCAGTTCAAGTCCGCATAATACACCTCATTATCAATATCGAATGCTTTCAGTAACTTCTTCGTCACCACACCGAAAGTAGCCAGCCTCTTGCCGCCTTTTGTCTGTACCGAAAGGGCGGCTGCATAAATGTCATCGGTCAGATTGCCGAGTACCAGATTATGCATGGACAATCCCAGACGGGCAAAGATATTTTCAACGTATGCTTTCAACTCATATACCGAGCTGTTTTCATCCGGATGCGCCCAAGAGTTGGAAACCCTCTTACCTGTTACCCACAAACCGAGATGATACTCTTCCGAATAGGCAGCAAGTACCTTCTCCTCATTCTTCTTCTCTTCGTTGAAATGGTAACAATTACCGAATTCAAAGAATTTCAGATCCGCGTTCTTACGGTTGGCATTATGAGAAATACTTTCCAGACCGCCGAAAAGCAGAGTCTGGCGCATGGCGTTCAAATCCGCACTCAGCGGGTTCATCAACATTACGAGGTTCTTGGACGGATAAGACTCCAGACCATCGTAATAAGCGGCACGGGTCAACGAATTATTCAAAATCTCATTGAATCCGCAACCTACCAATTGCTCGGCAACCAGGTTCTGCAACTTGTTGGACTTGTCACACTCGCCTTTGGTAGTCAGACTGGACTTCAACGTCTTTGGAATCTCCACATTATTATATCCATAGATACGCAGGATATCTTCTATAACGTCACAATCACGCTGTACATCCACACGGTAAGGAGGCACGTCCAAAGTCAGGCCATCGGCAGTCTCATCTACAATCTTCATTTCCAAGCTTGTAACAATGCTCTTGATTGTATCCTCCGGAATCACCTTACCTACCAATGAATGCACCTTCTCGTATGAAAGTTCCACTCTGAAATCCTTGGCCGGAGCAGCGCACACATCCTTTATTTCAGAAGAGACCGTACCTCCGGCAAGCTCTTTCACCATCAGTGCAGCCAGTTTCAGGCAGTAGATAGTGATATTGGGATCAATACCTCTTTCAAAACGGAAAGAAGCATCCGTATTCAGACCGTGACGACGGGCGGTTTTACGTACCCATGTCGGATGAAAATAAGCGCTTTCCAGGAACACATCTTTGGTAGTTTCGGTAGAGCCCGAATCCAGACCACCGAAAACTCCGGCAATACACATAGCCTCTTCCTTGTTACAGATCATCAGGTCACGTTCGTTCAACTTGCGTTCCACTCCATCCAACGTTACAAACGGAGTACCTTCAGGCATGGTCTTTACAATCACCTCACCACCTTTAATCTTATCCGCATCAAAGCAGTGCAACGGCTGGCCGAATGCATGAACAATATAGTTCGTGATATCCACCACATTATTAATAGGGCGCAGACCGATGATACGAAGTTTATTCTGCAACCATTCGGGACTTTCCTTTACCGTTACTCCCTTAATGGTAACCCCCGCATACCGGGGACAAGCCTCATTATTTTCTACCGTTACCTTGATGTCCAAATCATGATTTTCTACGGCAAAAGCATCCACCTCCGGTTTCTTCAACGAAGTCTGCTTTCCGTTTTGTACCAAATAGGCATACAGGTCACGGGCTACACCATAGTGTGAGCAAGCATCTGCGCGGTTCGGAGTGATATCCACTTCCAGCACGTAGTCGCTCTTGATGTTATAATAATCCTTGGCAAGCGTGCCCGGAACAGCAGCTTCGGGCAGCACAATGATTCCTGCATGATCCGTACCGATACCAATTTCGTCTTCAGCACAAATCATACCGTTGGATTCTACACCACGGAGTTTTGATTTTTTAATAGTAAAACATTCATCACCATCATACAGTTTTGCACCCAGAGTGGCAACCACCACTTTTTGTCCGGCAGCTACATTCGGAGCTCCGCACACAATCTGCACAGGTTCACCTTGTCCTAAATTAACGGTCGTGATGTGCATGTGGTCTGAATTAGGATGAGGTTCGCATGTCAATACTTCACCGATGACCAGTCCCTCCAGTCCGCCTTTAATGGTTTGCACTTCTTCTACGCCTCCGGTTTCCAGTCCGATAGACGTTAGTGCCGCAGCAACTTCATCCGGTGTCAAATCGAAATCGACATACTCTTTCAACCAATTATAAGAGATATTCATATCATTATATTTTTATTGTTTCCAAAAGTGACCTGCAAAGGTAATAAGATTTTTTGGTTGGCAGGGAATTATAAATGAAGAAAATAACAAAAAGGCGATGAAGTGCTTTTCCTTCACCGCCTTTCTCCTAATATTCTATATAAATCTACAATTTATACATTCATTGCATTGGCGCCTAAAGCTCCCAATATGGCGGAAGCAACAGCTATCACTACCTTCAAAATCTTGTCCCAAACGTTCTTTTTCATAGTCTTAATCTTTCAAAATTAGTAAATACATCTTATCCTAACGGGTTCTCTCCCTGGTCACCGTCGGAACCGCCACCGGAATTACCACCATCATCGGCATCATCCTTACCGTCCGTAACCACTCCCGTCCATTTCTCAAACTCCACCCCTTGGAGCAGGGCACGCGTAGTGCCGATAGCAGCCGGGCGCGTGTATTCCGGAGTAAACTGGCAGCGCAAAGCGGTCACCTGATTGGGATTCACGTCTTCAGATTTGACCACTCCCTTACCTCGCGTACGGGCCTTCATGGTGAATGTGCCCAAGCCATCCAGACGCACCGTACGGCTGTTCAGCAACTGGCTCCTCATTACCGTCATCAGGTTACGGATTACATTATGTACATCACCCGGAGTCAATGAAGACTTCTCGGCAATCACCTCAGCCAGCTGTTGCGCATCCACGGCCCTTCCCACTTTCTTCAAACTCAGATGCCAAAGTTTGGCACCTTCTTTCGTCGCCAGAGACGACTGTCTTGCATAATAAAATAAAGGCATACTTTCTTTCTCCTTTTTACATTTTTAATTCAACATGGTTTTTAATCTCGTTTTGTTGATCAACAATGCAAAGGTGAGGATATATTTGCCTGCAAACAAAGAAAACAGCCTCGCTGAAGCTGTTTTCTGAGATAAGTTCATAAAGTATTGATTTACAAGCTGACAGATTAGGCAAGCCAACTTAATCAAGATATCCTACGATGATGATTGCCTGTACTGCCATATAGGTCAAAGATACTATGATATGGGGAATCTTCAGCTCATTCGCCATAATCTGATAAGATGTTTGCGATGCGGTAGTCCGATATTCTCATGAAGCATCAGGCGGTTAATATTTGGCACGCTTGCAGAAATTGAAGAAGCAGAAGACTAGAACGGAACAGACAACGGTATAGATGAAATCCGCATTGACAAACGTATTGGCAACCGACAGCGTTGTCAAGGTCGTAGTTAAAAAAGCTGTATTTTCATCTATTATTTTACTATAGCCTCTTTTATACACTCCACGATATAATATACATCTTCATCAGTCACCCACGGCCCGGCAGGAAGGCACATACCGATTTTAAAAATAGCTTCGGATACCCCATTGATATAAGCCGGAGCATCCTTATAGACCGGCTGCTTGTGCATCGGTTTCCAAACCGGACGTGCCTCTATTTTTTTGCCAAGCATAAAAGCACGCAAAGCCTCCACATTCTCGTTGGGTTGGCAATCTGTTGTAGCACAATCTACGGCATGAATCACACCTGCAGCACCACCTACGGCAGTCCTGACAACATCCTTATAAGCATTTTCCTGCCCTTTGATGCGAAGTGAAGAATCCAGAGTGATTGTACAAAGCCAGAAATTAGAGTCATAATCAGCCGAAGGAGCTTCATGCAGCAATACCCCCTCCACATCCTTAAGCAGTTCCTTATAGAGAGCCTGCACATGTCGGTGATGTGCAATATGCTTATCGGCAACGGTCATTTGACCACGACCAATACCTGCACATATATTACTCATGCGATAGTTATACCCTATCGCCTCATGCTGGTAATAAGGATAAGCCTCACGAGCCTGCGTGGCATACCACATGATTTGAT